>DSLMC04103__coassemble_568_pt1 | contig 26661 bp, 19 predicted proteins | sample DSLMC04103__metabat2_high_PE_001 | metagenome-assembled genome bin DSLMC04103
CGCGGGCCACTCGAAGGCGCGCACGCCGCCGCGCACGCCCGTGGCGCGCATGTCGGGCACCACCACGAAGTACTGCCACACCTTGCCCTCGAGGCCGGCCGCGGCGAACTCCTCGCGCAGGATGGCGTCGGCCTCGCGCAGCGCCTCCAAGCGGTCGCGCGTGATGGCTCCGAGGCAGCGCACGCCCAAGCCAGGGCCGGGGAACGGTTGGCGCTCCACCATGCTCTCGGGCAGCCCAAGCTCCCGCCCGACGACGCGCACCTCGTCCTTGTACAGGAGCTTCACCGGCTCCACGAGCTCGAACTCAAGGTCGTCGGGCAGACCGCCCACGTTGTGATGCGCCTTCACGCCGTCGGACTCCAGGATGTCGGGATAGATAGTGCCCTGCGCGAGGAAGCCCACCTCGCCCGCCACCTTGCGGGCCTCTTCCTCGAAGACGCGGATGAACTCGGCGCCGATGATCTTGCGCTTGGCCTCGGGCTCGGCCACGCCGTCGAGCAGATCCAGGAAGCGGTCGGTCGCGTCCACGTACACAAGGTTCGCGTCGAGCTGGTTCTGGAACACGTCCACCACCTGCTCGCTTTCACCCTTGCGCATGAGGCCGTGGTTCACGTGCACGCAGATGAGCTGCTTGCCGATGGCCTTAATCAGCAGCGCCGCTACCACGGACGAATCCACGCCGCCGGAAAGCGCCAGCAGCACCTTCTGGTCGCCGATCTGGGCGCGAATCGCTTCCACCTGCTCGTCGATGAACGCCTGCGCTAGCTCGGGCGTGGTGATGCGCTGCATGTCGTCGGGACGCTTGTTCGGATCCATGGGGCCTCCTCGTGTTCGGTGATGTTCTGCGGAAATTATACGGGAAACCTCGCGCACGAACAGGCAGGCCACCTTCTTTTCACGCGAGAATCTTGACCGCGACGATATCCTTCAGCGGCAACACCCAACGCGTCCCCGCAGGCGCGCCGAGCGAAGTGTACACGCACTCCGCCAGAATGCAGTAATCGTCCACGTCAAGAATGCGTACGGTGTCTCGGCTGTGGGTAGAAAATTCCAGTTCCACGCATTGCCCGATCAGGCGACGCATGCTCTCGGGGTCCCGGTGGCTGCTTGCATTCGCTTGGCCGGTGAACGCCGCTTCAACGGTGCGCGCCAGGCGCTTCACCTTGCCATTGGTCAAGAGAAGCAACCCGAAAATCAGCAGGAGTAAGAAGCTAATCCATCCGTTCGCTTCCATTGCACTCAACCTCCTTCTGCGAGTTTTCATCCCTGTTTGCAGGTGAAACTATCATGAATCCCACAACCGACTTCATATCAACCAGCTCGGTCACCTGCCCCTTGAACGCGCGTTTGTAGGTTACGCGCGCCCAATCGGTGTCGACTTCCAGCACTTCGACATCCCCTTGGTGGGTTGGTAGGAGCACGCCTGGCGTCACGGCGATACGGCACGTGGCGCCTGCGAGCGACTCCAGCACGTGGAGGTCGGGCGCGCCTCCTGTGCTGCCGGCATCGCGACGTTCGTCTTCCTCCGCCACCGTAACAGTAACCTCATCACTCACCAAATCATCCAAGCTAATGTGGTAGAGCGCCGCAAGATCCTTCGCTTTGCTGATGTCGGGCGCGCTCGCGTCACTCTCCCAGTTCGAAATTGTCTGCCGCGACACGGAAAGCGCGCTCGCCACGTCCTGCTGGCTCATCCCGCTTTTCCGGCGCAGCTTCATGAGCTTTTGACCCAGCATAGGGCTCCTTTCTCGCCGTCTTCGCGTCCCATTATTCCAAATGACTTGGCGGCGGGAAGGCAAATATCGTTGGAATCTTGTCCAATTTGCTTGCGCATACCCGCCGGTTGGGTGAATGCGGGGGAAGGGGTCGTAAATGCGCGATGGGAACTCGGATGCCAGCGCCCGTTTCGCGCTCTCGTGCAGGAAGTGTCCAGTCTCCCGGCGCGCCCGCCCGCCGCCAGTCGCCGCGCGGGTTCCTCTTTCCTACTCTCTCGTACCGCGCCGCTGCGAGTTGTGGCATCATTACAACGATTGCGCGCGTGGGTGCAGAGCGAGGGGCTCTGCGGGCGAAGCGCGGGGAAGGGGCAGGCCATGGCCAGAGAGAACGACCGTCTGACACCGACAATGGGAGCTAAGGATAGCCCGGACGCGGTATACGACGCGCGCCCGCTTGGCGTGCCGAAGATGACGGTGTTTGGCCTGCAGCATATGTTTGCTATGTTCGGTGCTACAGTGCTGGTACCGGCGCTCACGGGATTGTCCGTGTCGGCGACGCTCCTGTTCGCAGGCTTGGGCACGTTGCTATTTCACCTGTTAGCAAAAGGGAAAGTGCCCGCGTTCCTGGGCTCGTCGTTCGCATTCATCGCGGGTTATGCGGCCATCGCGCCCAACGGCGAAGCGAACCTGCTGCCGTATGCGTGCCTTGGTGTGGCGTGCGCAGGTCTTTTGTATTTAGTGCTGTCGGCACTGTTTCGTATATTCGGCCCGGGGCGCGTCATGCGCTTCTTCCCGCCGGTGGTTACGGGCCCCATCGTTATTTGCATCGGCCTCATTCTGGCCAGTTCCGCCATCACGAATGCTTCGACGAACTGGCTCATCGCTATTATTGCGGTGGCGGTTATTGTGGTGTGCAACATCTGGGGCAAAGGCATGGTGAAAATTGTGCCCATCCTGTTGGGCGTGGTGGTGTCCTACGCCATTGCTGCGTTTGCGGGCGAAGTTGACTTCTCCACCGTGGCGGCCGCTCCGTGGATCGGGCTGCCGGTGCTCTGGGATGATACGGTGTTTGCCCTGTTCGGCGCTAATTTCGACACGGGGTTGGCCATTACAGCCATTATCACCATCATGCCGCTAGCGTTTGCTTCTATGATTGAGCACATCGGCGATATGTCGGCCATCAGCTCCACGTGCAACCGCAACTACATCGCCGAGCCGGGGCTGCATCGCACGCTGCTGGGCGACGGCCTGGCCACCATTGTGGCATCGCTGTTCGGCGCGCCGGCGAACACCACGTACGGCGAGAACACCGGCGTGCTGGCGCTCACCCGCGTGTTCGACCCGCGCGTCATTCGCATTGCGGCGTGCTTCGCCATCGCGTTTTCGTTCTCGCCGAAGTTCGCAGCGGTAGTGGCAGCCATGCCGGCGTGTGTCATCGGTGGTGTGTCGCTGGTGCTGTACGGCATGATTTCGGCCGTGGGTATTCGTAACTTGGTGGAGAACCACGTGGACTTCATGAAGAGCCGCAACGTTCTTATCACGGCGCTCATTTTGGTGTTGTCGCTGGGCATTGCCTACAGCGCGGCCGGTGCTATCATTCTGCCCGTGGGCGGTGTGACCATCTCGCTGTCAGGCTTGGCCGTAGGCTCCATCGTGGGTATTGTGATGAACGTTATTTTGCCTGGTCACAAGGCGGCCGTCGGCACTCCGCGCGAACCCGAGGAAATGCCTGAGATGCCTATGCCCCTAGAGGACATCCGCCTCGCAAGCGACTAACGTCGGATGTTGGGCCGCATGCCGAGGCGTGCGGCCCAACGAACCTGCGGCGTACAAAGAGATAACATACTATCCATTTCACCCTAAAACCACCACAAATAGATAGTATACTATCCCTATGAATATTCTTGCCGACATCAAAACACCCACCGATATCACCCAAGATCTCATGACGCGCGTGCGTGCGCGGCGCAAGGTTCTTGGGCTCACGCAACGCGAACTCGCCGAAACATCCGGTGTGAGTTACGGCTCCATAAAGCGCTTCGAAACAATGGGTGAAATATCCCTCGCGTCCCTCATCAAAATCGCCTTCGCCCTCAAGTGCGAATCCGACTTTGACGCTCTCTTCGCCCAGCAAGGCTACGCCACCATAGATGAGGTCATCAATGCCCGCAAAAACGCCCGCCGGTAGACACCAGTTCGACGAAGTTTCGCTGACGGTTGGTCTGGAAGGCCGACAGGTGGGAACGCTTGCACTCACACCCGATGGGCTCGCTGCGTTTGCCTATGACGAAGCCTGGCTCGCTGAGGGTTTCAGCATCAGCCCGTTTAGCTTGCCACTCGAACGGCGCGTATTCGTCCCTAAACTTCACCCGTTCGATGGGTTGTTTGGCGTGTTCGCGGATAGCTTGCCTGACGGGTGGGGGCGGCTTCTCGTTGACCGACTCATTGCCCAGCAAGGTGCCGACCCCTATGAGGTCGACCAGCTCAATCGCCTGGCCATCGTGGGTTCTTCGGGTATGGGCGCGCTCACGTACGAGCCGCAGACGGAGTTCGCGCGGCCTGAACAGCTTGAAGATTTGGACGCCATTGCGCAGGAATGTGCCGCCTTGCTGGAAACGGGAAAAACGGATGACCTGGACGAACTCTTCGCACTGGGCGGCTCTTCCGGTGGTGCTCGACCAAAGGCGCTGGTGAAGATTGAGGGGGAGGACTGGATTGTCAAGTTTCCCTCGTCCTACGATGCGCCAAACATTGGAGAAGTTGAGTATCGGTACTCGCTGGCGGCGGGGGAGTGCGGCATTGTTATGCCTGAAACGCGCCTCTTTCCGTCCAAGCGGTGTGCAGGATACTTTGGCGTTAAGCGTTTTGATCGCATGAAGGGCGGAAAGGGTGAAGCGCCTCTTCGCGTACATATGGTTTCGGCAGGTGCGCTGCTGGAAGCGTCGCATCGTGTACCAAGTCTCGATTACCGTCATCTTATGAAGCTGACTCTTTCACTCACCAAAAGTATGACCGAAGTCGAGCGCCTTTACCGTCTCATGTGTTTCAACGTGTTCTTCGGTAATCGAGATGATCACGCCAAGAATTTCTCGTACCTGTACGCCGTGGCAAAGGATCGGTGGCTCTTATCGCCTGCCTACGACCTCACGCCGAGTGCTGGCATGAACGGAGAGCATGCAACAACGGTTGATGGCAAGGGCCGCTCCATCGAAGAAGCCGACCTGGTGGCGGTGGGTGTAGCTGCCGGCTTACCCCAATCTCGATGTGTCGCAATAGCTCGCACTATCCGTGAGGTGGCGGGGGATGCGGGAGTCAAAAGGTAAGCTTCAAAATATTAGCAAACTGCTTGTATATTTTTCAAAATTCACCTTTACATGAAACGCGAGCAATGGCTATACTGTCGAGCATGTCATTTTGTCGATTATATTCGACACGCATGCAACCAAGTGAGGAAGAGAAGACGATGCGGCAAAGCAGCTATCGGAATAAGAGCCAGAGCGTCGCTGCGGCGGGGCTGTCGGTTCTTCTTGCAGCAAGCCTAACGCTGGCTTCTGTAGGGTCGGCCTTTGCGGTCGACAACGAAAACCTCGCGGGGGGGGGGCTCTAAGCCTTTAACCTCCGCAGGTCAAGACGCAGAATCGGAAAAAAATGCGTCGGGTGTTACCCAAATTCTCCCGTCCGGTCAAACGGTCGGTTCCCTCCCTCTCTCGCAGGGAGAATCCAAAGCTTCTATCGGTTCCCTCCACTATGATGGCCTCGTGTATGAGGTGTGCTCCGACGGCGTTTCGGTTGCACTTGTTGGATGGTATGGAACCGCTCCCACGGGCACCATCACGGTTCCGGCCCAGGTCATAAGTGGGGCCGACTCTTACACCGTCACCTCCGTAAAAAGTTTCGCAACGGAAGGCTCACCCGCTGACCTTTCTGCTGAATCTCTTGCGCTTCCCGATACTATCAGTGATATCGCAGACGGGGCTTTCAACAGCTGCCCGTCGCTTGCGCGCATCACCATCAATTCCCAAAACGAGAACCTCATGTCGTTTGACGGCATGGTGTTCACGAAAGATATGGCTCAACTCCTGTCCATTCCCGAGGGCAAGGAGGGCGTTGCCCACATCCCCGACCCAACATCTCTTGTCCCGGCTTCCGCATTTTCCCGGTGTGTGAGGCTTTCCCGCATTGAGGTTGGGGAGGGCAACGCCAATTTCACCTCGTGGAACGGTGTTCTCTATAGCAAAGATAAGAAAACGCTGATTGCGTATCCACCAGGCGTGGGTACCTCAGCGGTCATCCCGGCCGATGTTGAGGCGCTTGGCCCCGATGCGTTTGCTGGGTGCGAAGCACTTGCCTCAATTGCCGCACTTGGTTTTGTGCGCGACATTGACAGCAAGGCTTTTCCGGAAGAGGTAAAGGCTTCTGCTGTCGTGGCGCTTCCCTCGGGTGAGGACTACGACGCCCGCAAGGCCGTGTGGGAGAAGGCCGGTTTTGGGAACTTCTCCGCGTCGGCCAAGCCCGGCGATACGGTGCACCCTGGCGCAGATTCTTCTGACGGACAGAACAAAGACGATGAAAAGGCGGCAAGCGGGTTCGCTTACACGCTGCTTGATGATTACACCCTCTCCGTTTCCTGGGAGGGTTCCGAAGACCCTGCTGCTGAACTGGAAATTCCCGCAACAGCTGAGGTGAACGGAGCCTCCTATCGCGTGTCTTCGGTTGCTGCGAATGGGTTTTCCAACCGCGCCTCAATCACGAGCGTGAAACTTCCTGACGGTGTGACCTCCATCGATGAGGGCGCGTTTGCGGGGTGCACTTCGCTTGCAAGCGTCACATTCCCCGAGGGGTTGCGCGACATTGGCGCACGAGCCTTTGAAGCCACAGCGCTCACCGACGTGTGGCTTCCCGCAAGTGTGACCTCGGTTGACTCGCGCGCTTTTGCGGCCTGCGGGTCGCTCACGCGTGTTGTAGCTCTGGCCACCCCGGCGGTGGCGGAAGATGTGCTTGCCGGCTGCACCGGCGTATCGGTGTACTGCCCCTATAACGCAGAAGGTTCTTATCCCTGGATTGTGGGCCTTCCGTCGGCGGGCAATCACCTTTTGCCTTACGGGGTGGAACTGGCGGCTGACCCACTATCCCTTGAGACGGGCCAGGAAGCAGATCTGCTCGAAGGTGGCCTTTTGGAAGTCCCCGAGCCCGTGGAAACTTCCTACTCCTACGCCGCCTCTCCCTTATCAGTTGATGCTGGCACCGTTTCGGCAAAAAAGGCGGGCGCAACCGACGTGACCGCCGTGCTCTCATTGGATGGCGAAGAACTCGCCCGCTCAAGCCGGACGGTGGAAGTGGCTGCCGGCCCTGACGACGATGAGGATCTCTCCGGTTCAGACATCCCCATGATAAACAAGACGGAGTCGCTCATCCCCGGAATCTACCTTGCCGAAGCTCGCGCCTCGGCTGTCAACGTGACGGCCCCTATCGCGGTTACGTTCGGGGGTGCGGGCTACGACGTGTCGAAAGCGCAGTCAAGCCTGACTGCTTCCGCAACGTTCCAGAACAATACTGACACTTCCGTTACCATGACGAAGATCGATTGTAACAATCAAGGTGCCGCGACCTTGCTGGAGGCGACGTCGGGAACGCTGGATTCGCAGAAGCTGTTCAGCCTGTATCCAGGAAGCGACACCGCCAAGGCGGTCAGTTTCGGCTACGGCACTGGCGTGAACAGCGCTACTCCAGCGTCCGGTGCGTTCGATATCGCGGCGAGCGATATGCTCGACTGCACATTCCGCCTGAACCTCAGCAGCGCGAAGGTCAAGGCGTCAGCCGCGGACGGCGGTGCGACGGTACAGTCGCTCGCGAACGTGTCCTATACGTTCGAGGCGAACGAATCGTTCTACCTCCTCGATAAGGCGTCAGGTACGAAGTACGACCTGACCACCGTGAAGGCCCATGCAGCCGATATCTCATCGAAGGGAACGGGCTCGTCGTACTACTCGAAGTACAACGCCTACATCGCCGACGACAGCAAGTACGAATGCTGGACGAAGTGGGGTGGCGTCCTTTATGAGGTGCGTATCATTGGCATTTATCATGATGAAAAGACTTCCGGGGGCAAGGCAGGCTTGACGTTCCAGTTCAAGAACCTGCTGAATACGACGTATCGCATGAATTCCACGAACACGAATACGGGCGGTTGGGGAGCGAGCGAGCTTCGGGCACGGATGAACCCCGGCACGGACTCGGTTGCCAATGGCACCGACGACAACGCCATCTGGAACCAAGTGCCGAGTGATTTGCAGAACGCCATCGCTCCAGTCAAAAAATATTATGGTCCAACGTATAGTTCAACTGCTTCAACGGTCAGCACGTCCAACGACAGCCTCTTCCTCGCCAGCTATCGTGAGCATTCGAACACGATCTACAGCGGTGGGAACTACGCAGGTAAAGGGTGGATATCGGCAGAAGGGTCTCAATACGAGTATTGGCAGGGCAAAGTGCCCAATAACTACGCTGCCAATGCGAGTTTGGTGAAGGGTCTCCAGGCGACTCCGTCGACGGCTGTCAGTTGGTGGGAGCGTTCTGTGAGTCCGAACGACGACACGATTTTCCTTCGTGTGAACACGAACGGCGACCCGACCGACCACATCGACGCGAGCAATGCCTATGGCGTGTGCCCCTGCTTCTGCCTCTAATCCAACATCTTGAATCTGCCGGGGCTGTGTCCCCGGCAGAGGTTACGAATAAGGCTCGGCCACCGGTTGAACAAAACGGGGTCTCGGGCATGCGAAACCCGCCATGTGGCGTTGAACCTCGAAAGGAACGTGCGATAAGCCATGCCGACAAGGAAGAGAGAACCGAAAATCCGCGTGCTCGTCCGCGTTGTGATGGCGTGCATGGTTGCAGCCGTGCTGGTGGTGCCGGTTGGCCTTGTGTCGGCTTTCGCCGACACGTCGCTCGGAATCCGCATCGTCGATTCGACGAAGACTCCAGGGGCGGGCGACGGCTCTACCGTGCTCGGCATTCGCGTGACGGCTCCCACGTATACGATCACATGGAAAGCGAACGGCGGAAACTGGTCCGGTTCGGCCGCCGACAAGACCACGTCTGTCGTTTACGGGGCTGCCACGTCCGCGCCCGCGAATCCCGTGCGCACCGGCTACACGTTCAAAGGCTGGTCGACAACGGCTGGCGGCTCCGCAACGACGCTGCCCTCCGCAACGACCGCCGCCGCAACGTGGTATGCGGTATGGGCGGCTGACTCCTACAGCATCACCTACGACCTGCAGGGGGGCACCGCCACGGGAAACAACCCCACCTCCTACACCGTGGAAACGGCTAACTTCACCCTGTCGAACCCCACGCGTGACGGTTACACGTTCGCCGGTTGGACGGGCTCGAACGGTACGACGCCCCAGACCACCGTCACCGTGCCCAAGAACTCCACAGGGGTCAGGTCGTACAAGGCGAACTGGACGGCCATTTCCTACAGCATCACCTACGACCTGCAGGGGGGCACCGCTACCGGCAACAATCCCACCTCCTACACCGTGGAAACAGCCAGCTTCACCCTGTCGAACCCCACGCGCGACGGCTACACGTTCGCCGGTTGGACAGGCGCGAACGGTACGACGCCCCAGACCACCGTCACCGTGCCCAAGAACTCCACGGGGGTCAGGTCGTACAAGGCAAACTGGACGGCCAACTCCTACACCGTCACGTTGGACCGCGGCGCGGGTACGGGCGGCTCGACGACAGCAAACGCGACGTACGACTCTGCCTTGCCCGCCATCCAGACGCCTTCGAGGGCGGGCTACTCCTTCATGGGCTACTACGACGCCGTGGATGGCGGCACGCAGTACTACACCTCGTCCGGTGCGAGCGCCGCGAAATGGAACAAGACCTCAAACGCCACGCTGTACGCGCGCTGGCAGGCGAACAAGTACGTGGTGTCGTTCGACGCCAACGGCGGGTCGGGCGGCCAGACCGCCTCGGTGGACGCCACTTACGATGCCGCCATGCCGGCAATCTCCGCGACGCCTCCCGAGCGGCCGGGCTACACGTTCGCCGGTTGGTACGACGCGAAGACGGGCGGCAACCAGTACTACACCGCGGCCGGTGGTAGCGCCGCGAGCTGGAACAAGACCGAAGCCGCAACGCTCTATGCGCAGTGGACGTTGCAGGTGGTTTGCAGCGTGCCCTCGGCCGCGCTCGTCACGGTGGACGCCGCGGGCAACGTGTCCGGACAGAACCAGACGTTCTCGTCCTCCACAGTGGAGGATATCAAGGTGACGGCGGTGAAAAGCGGGAGTCTCGACGGGGCGTCCTCAGTGTTTGCGGATGAGGCTACCAGGACAGGCGTGCGGGTGACGCTTACTCCGCCGGTAGGGGCGGGGACGGCGGTGGAGGTTCCGCTTGTTACGACAGGCAACGGCGTGGTGACCGATTTCACTATTGGTAGCCAGGGCACGCTCGTGGTGGCATTCGGTTTGAAGCTTCCCGACGGCGCCCGATTAACGTACGAGCCCGACGTGTCGCGCGATATCGCCAGCCTCACCTATGTGGTGGCCGCTGCCAGGCCTTAGGCGCGACACCGATGGCAGAGGGACGAGGCTTGTACCGCGTCTGGCACCAACCCCGAAGTGGTGCGAAAGGCTCGTGCAGCAACGAGCGAAATACAATGTAACAGACCGCTTTCCGACACGAATGCTTTATTGCCAAGTGTGGAATATAGCGCGCATGCTACAATGGCCCGCGCTATATTCGCCTGCATCTTCGCGAAAGGCCTTCGTTGTATGAGCGTACCCAAGTACAAACGGGACACCGCGCCCGCCGAGTTTGTGAGAACCGCCGCCCAGCTTGAGGCTTTTACGGGGAAGATGTGTGCTCGCCTGCCCAAACGATGGGCCTTTACGCGTACCCGTTACATCACCGATTGTGCCAATGATATTCTCAATCATGCGGTACGGGCGAATGCCATTTGGGTCACCACTCCAGAAGAAGTGGCTCAGCGCATGGCGCATCTGATGGAAGCTCATGCCGCCTGCTACACGCTACTGCGCAAAATTGACATAATCGAAGAGGAAATGCCGGTGCGTATAGTGGATAACGTGAACCCTGATGGCACGATAGTAAAAAGGGAAAAGCCCTGCCTGAGCGCCGGACTACTTCGCGAGTGGACGGTTTTGGCGACCAAAGAGATAAAGCTTATTAAAGGAGTTATTAACTCCGATCGCAAGCGCTTTTCGACGAAGCGCCATCCCCTTGCGCAAAAGAAAGGCACTGCGTATAGTAGAAAATGCTCACGAAGCGTATAAGTGTTTCGAGGGCGAGAGGGAAGGGCGGCATCTGATAAGCGACTCCGTCGACGGCTGTCAATTGGTGGGAGCGTTCTGTGAATCCGAACAACGACACGAATTTCCTTAATGTGAACACGAACGGCGACCCGACCAACAACAACAACGCGAGCAATGCCTATGGCGTGTGCCCCTGATTCTCATCGCGGAAGAGACCAAGTAGCGCAACTGAATGCGTGAAAGCATAGAGGATGAGAAGGAGATGCTGTCCTGGCGGCCGTCAACCGCCGAACTTGTAAGAGCCGCGTGAAACCACCTCTGCGGCCGCTGCGGACTCGCTGCCAGAAGGCGGCGTCTGGCCTGTGCGTACTCTTTCGAGTGGCAGGGTTTCAGGCAGCGGAGCACCCGAGAGGCCTTTTCAGGCGCGCGGCTCATTGTTTTGCCCCAAACTGATGAACGCCAGCGGGAAAGGGTCTTCGGTTTATGAATGCTGCTCAGCGCAAACGGCGCCGGGAACGCCGTGAAGCACGGCGCCTGCTCAAAGCGCGCTTGGACTTGCAGAGCTGCCTCGACTTCGACCACATGAGCGATCCGGCTGTTCTTTCCACCTCGGCGCTCGCTTGCGAAAAAGACGTGCGGTGGAAGCGAAGCGTGCAAACGTTCATGCTAACGCGCATGAAAAACTGCATCGAATTGTCGGATGAGCTGCGCAGTGGTCGGTATCACAAACGGCCCGCCAATCATTTTGTGTTGCACGAACGCGGACATGCGCGTTGGATATCGGCGGTGCACTTTCGCGACCGCGTGGTGCAAAAAGCGTACTGTGACCAGTTCCTTATCCCAGTGCTTCATCGCGCGGTTGTCTACGACAACACTGCCTCGCAGGTGGGCAAGGGGACCGATTTCGCTCGCGACCGCTTTGCCCTGCATATGGAACAGGCGCTGCGTCATTTTGGGCCGAAAGCATGGCTGGTCAGCTACGACTTCAAAAGCTATTTCGCCTCCATTGACCCTGGTCGTGCAATGGAAATGATTGCCTCGGCCACCGCGCCGCTCGTTGCCTGCCAACGTGACCGCGACAATGCCACCAAAATGCTGGAACTGGGTCGTACGTTCATTTGCGAAGAAGAGGGCTTGGGTCTGGGGAATCAAACAAGTCAGGTGGTGGCCATCGCGTATGCGAGTCCTATCGACCATGCCGTGCGGGAAGTGTGTAGGTGCGGGCTGTCGGGGCGCTACATGGATGACAGCTACGCCTTTTGCCGAACGAAGGATGATGCCTATGCGGTGCTTGCCGTGGCGCAAGAGCACGCGCGGCGCTTGGGGTTGGTGCTGCATCCTCGAAAGACCCAGGTGGCTCCAGCGGCGCGGCGCCACGTTTATTTGAAAACGGTGTTCTGCCCGCAGCCTGATGGGTCCATTCGCCGTGACATTGCACGTGACACCATCAGGCGTTATAAGCGTCACTACAAGGCACTTGTGGGTTTGGTAGCCGCAGGACGCATCCCGGCCGAGGTGCTTGCCGTGAGCGAAGGCTCGTGGAAGGGCGTTGCGCTGCGGGCAACCGACCCTGAGAGATACCTACGAGAAATGACCACGTTCTTCGAAAGCACCAAGCTAAGAATGGCGTCGGAGCTATTCGGCTGAGTGGCGCGCGAGAAGGCTTTTGCTTGGTGTGACCTTTTGCGCCTGCGAACGGTTGTTGGCTGCTGTTCGGCAACGGACGTTTGACGTGGGTGAAACGGGTTGCCATAGGATGAGGGGCCTGGTGCTTGCGCGCGTTCTCCGGACATACCATTACCCGATGACCTAACGGAATAATCGGGTGAGGAGCCGCATGGAACGGGTTATCGTGGTGGGCGCGGGCGTCGGTGGGTTGGCGGCGGCCGTGCGGTTGCAAAACGCCGGATATCAGGTGACGCTGTACGAAAAGGAGCCGCTCGTTGGCGGAAAGATGAACCGCATCGAGGAAGACGGCTTCACGTTTGATGTCGGGCCCACCATCGTCATGATGCCCGAGCTGTACCGCGAAGTGTTCGAACTGGCGGGGCGTGACCCGGACGACTACATCCCCCTCACCAAAGTGGAGCCGCTCATGGACATCTCGTTCGGCCCGGACGAGCGTGTGCGACTGTCGAACGATCTGGCGGACCTCACTTCCACCCTGGAAGGCGTCAGCGAGGCTGACGCGCAGGGCTACTTCACCTACCTGGCGAAACTCTACGGGCGCTACCGCGTGGCGAAGGATAACTTCCTGCAGCGCTCCTTCCGCAAACCGACGGACTTCTACAACCCGAAAAGCCTGGTTGCGGGCCTGCGACTACACACGTTGGGCGACGCGTACTCGTCGGTGTCGCGCTACGTAAAGGACGACCGGCTGCGCAAGGCGCTGGCGTTCCAGACACTCTACATTGGCATCTCGCCCTACGAAGGGCCGTCGCTGTACATGATTATTCCGCTCATCGAATTGCTGTACGGGGTGTGGTATATGCCCGGCGGTATGTATGCGCTGGCCGAGGGGTTGCGGCGGCTGTTCGTGGAACTGGGCGGCGAGGTGCACACGTCCACGCCGGTGGAGCGCATCGTCATTGTAGACGGCCGCGCGAGGGGCGTGATGGTGAAGGGTGAGCTGAGGCTGGCCGACGCCGTGGTGTGCAATGCCGACTTCCCCTATGCCATGAAGGAGCTGGTGGCGGACGAGCGCACACGCGGGAAGTACACGCCGGAGAAGATTGATGCGATGGACTACTCGTGTTCGTGCTTCATTCTGTACCTGGGCCTGGACAAACGCTACCCAGCCGAGTCGGTGCACTCTATTCGCTTTGCGCCCGATTTCCGGAAGAATTTGGACGACATTTTTGAAGACGGGCGCTTTCCCGACGACCCGTCGTTTTACTGTTACGCACCGTGCTCGCTGGACGACTCGCTGGCGCCCGAGGGTATGCAGACGCTGTACGTGTTGGTGCCCGTACCGCCCTTGGCGGAAGGTGGGCCTGCGTGGAGCCCCGACGAGGTGGCGCGCTATCGCGAACAGGTGCTTGACCTGGTGGAATCAGAAACAGTGTACGAGGATGTGCGCAACCATATTGTGTGTGAGCGCATCTACACGCCGCGCGATTTCGAAGGGCGCTTCAACGCCTGCCGCGGCGCGACATTTGGTCTGCGGCCCACGCTGAAGCAGAGCAACTACTGGCGTCCGCACAACAAGGCCGATCATTGCGAGGGGCTGTACTTCTGCGGGAGCAGTGTTCATCCTGGTGCCGGTGTGCCTATTGTGCTGTTGAGCGCGCGGTTAGCGGCGGAGGAACTGATGACCGACGACGGTGCGCATGCTTCCCAGGTGCGTGCGGTGGCTGCCGAGCGGGCCGTGATTGCCGCGCGCGGCGAGGCGGCAGAGCGGGGGATGGCGGCGGAAGAGTTAGCGGCCGAAAGTGTGGTGGCGGCTGGCGTGGCAGGCGTGGAGACCGCGGTTGCCGCAGGTGGCGAAGGCGGTTCGCGATGAGCATGCTGTGCGATCCGTTTGAAGCCCGCGCGGCCGATTTCGCCTGGTGCGAAGAGGTGATCAGGCGAAACTCTCGCAGCTTCCACCGTGCGTTCTCGCTTCTGCCCGCGCGCAAGCGTCACGGGGTGTATGCCGTGTACGCGTTTTGCCGCGCGGCCGATGATGCGGTTGATCGCGACGCGAGTGCTGAAAAGTTGGCGGCGCTCGAAGACGCGCTCACGCGGTTTGTTGCCGGGCGCACGCCCGACGAGCCCTTGTGGCGCGCGCTGGAGGTGGTGTTCAACGCCTTCGCGCCGGACGTGCAGCCCTACTATGACATGCTGGAAGGGCAGCGTCGCGACCTGGATTTTCACCAGCCGGACACGATGGATGACCTGGAGGAATACGGCTACTACGTGGCTGGGTCGGTGGGGCTTATGCTACTTCCTTTTTTGCACACGAGTGGGCCGGCTGATGAGGCGCTGGTGGCTGATGCGGTGTCGTTGGGCGTGGCTATGCAGCTGACCAATGTGCTGCGTGACGTGGGTGAAGATTTGGAAGCGGGGCGGGTGTATGTGCCGTCCCGTGTGATGGAGCAGGCGTCGTATGCTCCGGCGGCGCTGCAGGCGCACGTGGTGGATGGTGCGTTTCGTGCGGCGTGGGAGGCGGTGGCGCGGCGCTCGGAGGAGTTGTACGCGCCGATGGAGCGCGACGTGGAGCGGCTTGATGAGGATAGTCGGCTGCCCACGTTGTCGTCGCTGTACTTGTATCGCGGCATTTTGGATGCAGTGCGCGCGGAAGGGTATCGCTGCTTCGATCGGCGCTGTACCGTGCCGGCTGCGCAGGCCGCTCAGCTGGTGGAAGCCGCCGGTGCGCGCCTTGCTGCGGAGCGGGGGTGAGCGCTATGTTGAATGTGCTGGGCATGGGCGTGTCGCTGGTGTACGTGCTGGCGGTGCTGGGCGCGTCGGGCTTGCTTGCGCGCCGCGGATGGGCGGCCGAGGCTACGCGCAAGTTGGTGCACATCGCACTGGGCGGGTGGTGGCTGATTGCCGCCGCCTTCTTCACGTCGCCTGTGTGGGCGGCGGCGCTTCCGGCGGTGTTTATCCTGGTGAACGGGTGGGCGTGGCGTCGCACGCGCCTGAAGTTTATGGGGCGTGAAGGTGCCGAAGAAACGCCGGGGACGGTGTATTACGCCGTATCGCTGACGGCGCTCGCGCTGTTTTCGTTTGGCCTTGGTGCGCCGTATGTGGGCGCGCTGGGGGTGTTCTGTATGGCGTTTGGCGATGGACTGGCTGCTGTGGTGGGCAAGCGGTTTGGCGGTGCTGGTGCCGGGAAGACGGTTGCGGGAAGTGTGACTATGTTCTTGGCGAGCCTTGTGTCGTGCGTAGGCGTGCTGGTATGGGGCGCGGTTGGTGGGTGGCAAGGCGCGGCGCCGGTGTTCGCGGGACTTTCGGACGTGGTGGGCTTCGCGGTTGCGACGGCCATCGCGGTGGGCCTCGCCGCGGCAGCAACGTGGTTCGAGCGTGTGTCGCCCGCCGGGCTGGACAATGTCACGGTGCCGCTGGGCGTGTCGGGCCTGTTCGCCGTGCTGCTGCTTCCCGCCAGCTGGTGGACGCCAGGCGCGACGGGGCTTCTGCTGTCGGGTGCGGTAGCCGTGATGTCGCTGCGGTTGTGCCTGCTCACGGTGCCGGGCGCGCTCGGCGCGGCGGCGGTGGGCATGCTGGCGTTCGCGTTCGGCGGCTGGCCTTTGTGGCTGTTGCTTATGTGGTTCTTCGGCAGCTCGAACGTGGCGGCGCGTATCGTGCGGAAGCGGCGTGGCGTGCAGTCAGGCGGCTCACCGAAGCGCAAAGGCGAGGCCCGGAGGCTGCGCCAGGTGCTCGCAAACAGCGTGCCGTTCCTTGTGTGCGCGGCGGGCTTCGCGGTGACGGGTGAGCCGTGGCTCATGGTGGTATCGGCGGGCGCGCTGGCGGCCAGTACGGCCGACACGTGGGCTTCGGAGATTGGCATTTTCAGCCGCAATCCGCCGGTGAACATTGTCACGCGCAAGCCCATGCAGCGCGGACTGTCGGGCGGCGTGAGCCCGCTGGGCCTGGTGGCAACGGTGGTGGGTGCGGCCACCTCGGCGCTTCTAACCATGGTGCTGTTCCCCGTCTTCGGATTCGCCGTGCCGGTGGGGCTGGGCGCGTTTCTGTTCATTGTGGCGTGCGGTGTGGTAGGGTCGCTGGTGGACAGCCTGCTGGGCGCCCTGTTGCAGGCGAAGTACCGCGCGCCGGACGAGGGCACAGGCGCGCTGGTGGAGGCCTCGCCGAGCCGCGGCGCCGGCGGTTACACGCTGGTGTCCGGCTTCGCGTGGGTTACCAACGACGCCGTGAATTTGCTAAGCGGCATCGCCGTGGTGGCGCTTGGCTTGCTGATAGTGGTGTAGGGAGGTGGCGAAGGCGAGGTGCTCGGTGCTCGCCCGCGGGCCACATGCGGTATGATGGGCGCACTCCCCCTAGCCACGAAAGGACAAGAGCCCTATGGACGCCGCCACACCCTGCGCCTCTGACGCCTTCGACCGCTTCTCCGACGCGGTCCGTTCGTGGTTTCTCAATGCGTTTCGCGGCCCCACGCCCGTGCAGGAGCGCGCGTGGGAGGCTATCGGCGCGGGCGAGAATGCGCTGGTCATTGCCCCTACGGGCTCGGGCAAAACGCTGGCGGCGTTTCTGTTTGCCCTCGACAAACTCATGGCCGAAAAGGCGGAACGCGGCGCGCAAAAACGCGCGAAGGGTGTGCGCGTGCTGTACGTGTCGCCGCTCAAAGCCCTCGGGGCCGATGTGGAGCGCAACCTGCAAGAGCCGCTCGCGGGCATTGCGGCCCGCTGCGCCGCCGCGGGTACCGGTGCGCCTAACGTGCGCACGGCCCTGCGCACGGGCGACACCACGCCTGATCAGCGGCGCGCCATCCAGCGCAACCCGCCCGACATCCTCATTACCACGCCCGAGTCGCTCTACCTCATGCTCACATCGAAGGCCCGCGAAGTGCTGCGCACGGTGGAGACGGTCATTGTGGATGAGGTGCATGCGCTCGCCGGCAACAAGCGCGGTGCGCATCTGGCGTTGAGTTTGGAACGCCTCGATGACCTGCTGGAACGTCCGGCGCAACGCATTGGGCTATCGGCCACGGTGCGTCCGCGTGAAGAGGTGGCGCACTTCTTGGGAGGCCCGCACCCGGTGCAGATTGTTGCCGCCGAGGATCGCCCGAGCTTGGACGTGCATGTGGAAGTGCCCGTGCATGACATGACGGCTGTGCCCGCGTTCGGCGGCTTCGAGGCCGAGGGGCTACCCCCGGCTGGCGCGCGGGGACGCGGCCAAGGTGCCGCTCGTAGCCCACGGCGTGCTGCCACCGAGGTGGCGTGGAAGTCCGATCGCGCGCTGCGGGCCGTCATGGACGGCCAGCGGCTGAAGGACGCGCCGCCCGACAGCCGCCTGGGGTCTTCCTCCATCTGGCCTTATGTGGAGTCCGCCATTCTGGATGAGGTGCTTGCGCACCGCACTACCATCGTGTTCGTGAACTCGCGCGGCTTATGCGAAAAGCTGACGGCACGACTCAATGAATTGTACGCGAAACGCCAAGGGCTTCTGGCTGGTGCGCCCGACGGCGCGGGTGCGGCGGCCATGCGTTCGGACATGGGCTCCACGAGTGAACTGGTGCAGCCGCCCGTCGAGGTCATTGCGAAAGCGCACCACGGCTCGGTGTCGAAGGAAAAGCGCTTGCAGGTGGAGCGCGAACTGAAGGCGGGCGAATTGCCGTGCGTGGTGGCAACGTCCAGCTTGGAGCTGGGTATTGATATGGGCTCCATCGACCTGGTGTTGCAGGTGGCCGCGCCGCCCTCGGTGGCCAGCGGGCTTCAGCGCATCGGGCGCGCGAATCACCAGGTGGGTGGGCGCTCAACAGGGACTATTTTTCCGCGTACGCGCACGGAGATAATTGATGCGGCCGTGGTGGCCGAGGGCATGCGCACCGGCGCCATTGAAGCGACGGCCCTCGTGCGCAACCCGCTGGACGTGTTGGCGCAGCAGACGGTGGCCGCCGTAGCGATGGGCGACATCACGGCCGACGCCTGGTACGATACGGTGCGCCGCGCCGCGCCGTTTTCGGAGCTGCCACGGCGGGCATTCGACGGCGTGCTCGACATGCTGTCGGGCCGCTATGCCTCAGCTGACCTGGCCGAATTCTCGCCTCGTATTGTATGGAATCGCGAAACGGGCGAACTCACGCCGCGCCCAGGCGCCCAGCGCCTCGCGGTGACAGCGGCGGGTACTATTCCCGATCGCGGCATGTTTTCGGTGGTGTTGCCGGAGGGTGATGGCAACGAGGGCCGCCGCCGTGTGGGCGAGCTGGACGAGGAAATGGTGTACGAGTCGCGCGTGGGCGACATTATTACACTCGGCACCAGTTCGTGGCGCATCAGCGAGATCACGCGCGATCGCGTGGTGGTGGAGCCGGCGCCGGGCCGCTCGGCGCGCCTGCCGTTTTGGCATGGCGAAGGTGTGGGGCGACCTGCCGAAATGGGGCGAGCTCGTGGGGCGTTTCTGCGTGCGGTGGACGCGGGACTTGAAGATGGGCGCGAGGGTGAAGGCGAAGATGCCGAACGTGCGGCGAACGACGGCCTGGTTCTTACCCCGGCGCTGGCTGAACGTTTGTCGGCGGCCGGCCTTGACGAAGACGCACAGCGCAACCTGGCCTCCCTTGTGCGCGAGCAGCGCACGGCCACGGGTGTGGTGCCGAACGACCGCACGCTGGTGGTGGAGCGGTGCGAGGACGAAACAGGCGACTGGCGCGTCATGCTGCACTCGCCCTACGGTCGGCGCGTGCACGAGCCGTGGGCCATGGCGGTGTCTGACCGGGTTACTTCTACCCTTGGCTTCGACCCGCAGGCGCAGGCGGCCGACGATGGCATTGTGCTGCGCATTCCCATGACCGAAACGCGCCTGCCCGGCGCCGAGCTGTTCGTATTCGATGCGGACGAACTCGAACGCATCGTGCGCGACCGCGTGGACGCAACGGCCCTGTTCGCCGCCCGGTTTCGCGAATGTGCCGCGCGGGCGCTGCTCATGTCGCCCACGCAACCGGGCAAGCGCGCACCGCTGTGGCAGCAACGCCTCAAAGCGGGACAACTGCTGGAGGCTGCCCGCGGTGAGCGTGATTTTCCCCTCATGCTGGAAACGGCGCGCGAATGCTTGCAGGATGTGTACGACCTCGGCGCGTTGCGCGAGGTCATGCAGGGAATCGGGGAGGGTGCGGTGCGCATCGTGGAGGCGCAGACCAGCGTGCCGTCGCCGTTTGCCGCGCCGCTGTTGTTCGGCTACGTGGGCGAGCACTTGTATCAGGGCGACTTGCCGCACGCCGAGCGGCGGGCGTCGCTTTTGGCGGTGGATCCGGCGCTGTTGGGTGAACTCTTGGGGTCAACCGATGTGGGCGAGCTGTTGGATCCGCAGGTGGGGGAAGCTGTTGAAGCTGAGTTGCAGCGGCTGGCACCTGGTCGGCGTGCGCGCGGTGCGGAAGGTGTGGCCGATATGCTGCGCGTATTGGGCCCGCTGTCTGCGGAAGAAGTTGCATGCCGGTTGGAGCCGGCTGCGAGCGAGAGCGTGCGCGATGGTGCAGGTGATGAGGCTGATGACGCCGATGACGTGCCCTGTGCGACCGTAGTAGAAGCGCAGGCGGCGCTGGAAGACTTGGCGCGTGACCGCCGTGCATTCTCGGTGCTCATCGGTGGTGCGGAGCGCTGGGCGGCGGTGGAGGATGCGTGGCGCTTGCACGAGGCGCTGGGTGTTGCGGTGCCGGATGAGGTGCCTGCGGTGTTTCGTGCGGCGGGAGACGATGCAGCGGTTGACTTTCCCCTGGATGACCTGCTGCTTCGCTATGCTCGCACGCATGGGCCGTTCTCCAGCGAGAATGTGGCGGAGCGCTTCGGCCTCGGCCCCGCGGTAGCGCGCGAGGCTTTGCGACGGCTTGCGGCGGCTGGCCGCCTTGTGCAGGGCCACTTCGCAGGGCCTTCTGATCAGCCTGAACGAACCTGGGTTGCCGCGGACGTACTGCGCCGACTAAGGGCGCGCTCGCTTGCGAAGGCGCGGGCTGCCGTGCGCGCGGTGCCTGCGGATGCCTACGCGCGCTATGTGCTTGACTTGCAAGGCGTGGGGGCAGGGCGCGGCGGCGGTCTTGAGGGCATCGAGGGCGTAGCGCAGGTCATCGCCCAGTTCGAGGGCGTGTTTTTGCCCGCCGTCTCGTGGGAAGATCACGTGCTGCCCAGCCGTGTGCGCGATTATCGCCCTGCGCTTTTGGACGAACTTATCGCGTCGGGAGAAGTGGTGTGGGCGGGCGCGCGCCGTGAGGCGGCCGGCCCTGCTGCCGATGCGCCCGCCGCTCGTGGGCGCGCCGCGCGCGGCTCCGCGCCGCCGGTGGGCCTCGTGGCGTTCTACCCGACGGATTCTCCGCTTGCACCCGCGCGACCCGAACCCGCAGATGTGGGCGCCGAAGAGGCCGAACCTGCCGTATGCCCCTCGGTGGAAGAGGCGGTTGTCCAGGTCCTTGGCAACGGGTATGGCCTGTTCTTCCGCCAAATTGTTGAAGCGGTGCGCCGGCGGATGGCACCTGAGCGGGTGGATGAGACAACCATCGCCGCAGCGCTGCAAGGCTTGGTGTGGAGCGGCCGCGCCACGAACGACACGTTCGCGCCCGTGCGTGCGGCGGAAGCCGGTGCCCACGCGCATCCGGCTCCGCAGCGCCGTGTGAGCAGTCGGCGCTCGCGGCACCGCTCCGGCAGCCGTTTACCTGCGCGGACGGCGGGGATGACCGCGGCGGGGTCGGCGGCGGATAGCGTGCTTCTCGGCACGGCCGGCGGCGCGGCGCTGGCGGGTCGCTGGTCGCTTCTTGCGCCCTCGCCCGAGAACGACACGGTGCGGGCGGTTGCGGTGGTGGAGTCCATCCTCGATCGCTACGGCGTGCTGTCCCGCGACGTGGTGATGCTCTCCGGCGTGCCCGGCGGCCTCGGCGCCCTCATGCCGGTACTGCGCTCGATGGAGGACGTGGGTGACGTACTGCGCGGCGCGTTCGTGAAGGGCCTCGGGCCGGCGCAATTCGCCTCGCGCGAGACGGTGGATGTGCTGCGCACCTACGCTGCTACCAGCGAAAATGCGCGCGAAGATGCCGCTGTGCCCGATGTGGCGGGGGAGAGCGCCTGCGTGGTGTTGGCTGTCGATGACCCCGCAAACCTCTACGGTGTCGCGCTGCCGTGGTCGGCGATTGCTGAGCCGGATGGCTATGGCGACGCTGTGTCAGGTGAGTCGGACGTGCGTCCGTCGCGTCGCGCAGGAAGCCTCGTGGTGCTACACAACGGCGCAGCGGTGCTGTACGCAACAGCAGGCCTGCGGGCGCTGTTGTCATTCACGTCGGATGAGGACATTCTTGCCGCAGCTGTCCATGCGCTCGTGGCGCACCTTGAGCATGCCCTCCGCCGCGCCGGCGGCGACAGCGCACGCAAAAAGATGGTCGTCGAAACGTTCAACGGGAAGTCGGTACTCTCGTCCCCCTTCGCCGACGTACTGCAAGCGCTCGGTCTCGTCCGCCTCCCCGACGGCCTACGCCTCTACGTCGACCCCTTCGCCCGCAGCTAAACAAAAAAGCGTGGCGAAGCGGCTAAGCCTTTCTCCGCGGTTTGAACTGGGTGCCGCACCGGAGACGTGAGCGGCCGCGGGGTGCCTGTGCGTGCTACCATAGGCGCCGACGAAAGGAGCACGATGACCGAAACCGACAACGCGGCCACGGAGAAGCTGGAACTCATTATGGGCCGCGAGGGGCTGGCGCGTCTGGCGGCGTCCACCGTGATGGTGCTGGGTGTGGGCGGCGTGGGGTCGAACTGCGTGGAAGCGCTCGCGCGCGGCGGCGTGGGGCGGCTCGTGGTGGTGGACCATGACGTGGTGCAGGCCAGCAACATCAACCGGCAGGCCATCGCGTTTCGCAGCACCATCGGGCGCAAGAAGGTGGACGTGGCGCGCGCGATGGTGGCTGACATCAACCCATCGGCGCAGGTAGAGGCCCTGGATCGCTTCGTGCTGGCCGAGGACGTGCCAGACTTCTTGGGCGCATATGCGGGTCGCGTGGACTTCTTCATTGACGCCATCGACACCATCTCGGCGAAGCTGGCTGTGGCGCAGTATGCCGACGCGGAGGGCCTGCGCCTCATCAGCAGCATGGGCGCGGCGAACAAGCTGCGGCCCGATTGCTTCCGGTTCGCCGACGTGTACGACACGGTGAACTGCCCGCTCTGCCGCATCATGCGCAAGGAAGGACGCAAGCGCGGCATTCGCCATCTGCGCGTGCTGTATTCCTGTGAACAGCCGGTTAACGTGCCCGTTCGCGAAGGCGCGGCGCGCCGCGAGCGGTCGAATCTGGGCACGGCATCGTTCGTGCCACCTATCATGGGCCAGATGATAGCTGGCGCTGTGCTGTGCGAGTTGGCCGGCGTAAACATTGACGGTACAGAAGGTGCGGCAGAGCCGGGAGGCGCGCGATGACGAACCTGCGGCTGTTCGACATGCACTGTCACCTGGACTTTGCGCCCGACGCGCACACGGCGGCGGAAGATATGGCACGCGAAGGCCTGGGCGCGTTTGCAACCACCGTGACGCCGGAGGGCTTCGAGTGTGCGTCCGCCCTGTTCGCGGGGTGCGAAAACGTGCGCACGGGACTGGGCATGCACCCGTGGTGGATTGCCGATGGCCGCTGTGGCGAAGATGACGTGGCGCTGTTCGAACGTCTGGCCGTGGACGCGCGTTTTGTGGGCGAGGTGGGGCTCGACTTCGGGCCCCGCCACGCCGCATCGCGCGAGGTACAACTGGCGGCGTTCAACCGCGTGGCCGCTGCGTGTGCAAGCGGTGGGAAGCTGCTGTCGCTGCACGCCGTAAAGGCGGCTCACGCGGTGCTTGACGTACTGGAAGAAGCCGGTGCGCTTGAGGGGAATGCGTGTGTGTTCCACTGGTTCACCGGCTCGTCGGACGAGCTGCAGCGCGTGCTGCGCGCCGGGTGCTGTGTGTCCGTGAACCCGCGCATGCTGGCCACGAAGCGCGGCCGCGAGTACGCGCGCATCATCCCGGAGGATCGTCTGCTGCTGGAGACAGACGCGCCGCCCGAGGGTGAGCCGTACGAGGTGGAACTCGAAGTGGCACGCCTGGAAGATATGCTTGATGAACTGGCCGAACTGCGCCGGGTTGACCGCGCCGAACTGTCCGAACGCAGTGCTGCCACCAGTGCTCGTTTGCTGGCGTTGTCGTAAACCGTCGCATCGACACGCGACTGCGTGTCGATGCCCCGCATCTCACATCCGCGCAACAACCGCCCGACGAATGCCCGCCCGGTGACCTGCGCTTCGGCCACCGCGCGTATCCTCTTCCCATTGACGTATTGTAGTGCGATGCGGAAAGGAGACGCGCGATGGACTGGGGATCGCTACCCGAGTGGTTCACGGCGTGTGCCGAGGTACTCGCCGTGTGCACCGCGCTCTTTCTCCCGCGCTACCAGGCCCGTCGCGAGCGTCAAGAAAGCCTCGCGCGCATGCGCCGCGTGACAACGGGCATGTTGGACGCACTTGCCGACGATCGCGAACGCTGCGGCGCGCAGTGCGATCCCGCAAAACTCCAGAACCTTCAAAGTGCCGAGGATTTGAAGCTCTACCTGCGCGTGGCGTTCTTCGCCCTCAGTGCCCCGAGCGAAATAAACCTGCGCGATGAGGTGGCGAGTCTCTATCGTCGCCTTCTTGACCCCAACGCCGACATCGCCGCCATCCGCCGCGATATAGCAACGCTGCGGCAATCCGGACGCGCCTCTTCCCGTGTCCGGAGCGGTGAGGGTCTACCCTGATGAGCGGCGCGGCGCATCACGTGGCGCTCATCTTTGAAGGCGGCGGCATGCGCAACTCGTACTCGGCGGGTGCGGTGTCGGTGCTGCTTGAGGCGGGTCTTTCGTTCGACGCTGTGTATGGGCTTTCGGCGGGAGCTACCAACGCCATTGATTACCTGTCCCATGACGCGCACCGCGCCGAAGCGTCGTTCACCACCTGCCTTGACAACCTGGCGTTTCGCCCCTGGCTGCTGCCGGCAGTGGGCGCGGATGGCATCGGAGCCACGCTGCACGGTGACACGCTTGCCCGTCCCGGCTGTGCGCTTCCCTTCAACTTCGCGGCGTTTCAGGCAAACCCGGCTCAGCTTACGCTCCAGGCCGTTGCGCGCGACACGGGCGAAACGGTGTACTTCACGCGCACCGCCTTCTCCACGGAGCAGAGCCTTATGACCTGCGTGCGCGCCTCGTCGAGCTATCCCGTTATCATGCCCCCCACCTGGATAAACGGTCAGGCGCTCTACGACGGTGGCATCGGCGAAGGCGGCGGTATCATGCTGCCGCGTGCCGCGCGCGATGACTACACGCGGTTTTTCGTGGTCTGTACGCGCCCGCGCGACTACCGCCGTTCGCTCAAGCCGAACCGCGCCTACGACGTGTTCTTCTGGCGCCGTCCGTGCATGCGGGCGCTGCTGGATTCGTGGGCGCAGCGCTACAACGACGAACTTGACGTCCTCGCGCAGCTGGAGGCCGCGGGTGCTGCTTACGTGTTCTACGCCACCGACCAGGGCGTACGCAACACCGAACGCGACGAGGCGAAGCTGGTCGCGAACTTCCAACGCGGGCGCGCCCAAGCGCTCAAGGAACTTCCCGCATGGGAACGATTCCTCGGACACGAGGGCTAGCGATAGTCGGCTTCGTCGGCGAATTCCCAGCCGAGCAGCGCGTCGCCTACCAGCTTGAACGAGAAGGGGAGGGGCTGCTTCAGTTCGCCCGCGTCGATCTTTTCAGAGATGCCTTCCAACTCATCAAGCAGGTCGAAAAACGAGAGCTCATCGAGCGAGGGCATGCCGGTGGCCACTTCCTCAGGGTCGATGGTGAGAATGTGTAGCACGATGTCCAGATAGTCGCCCAAACGCTCGCTGCTGGCTTGCAGTTCGGCCAGCTGCTCGTGACTGAAGAACGACTGCTCGGCGCAGTACCAGCCAAGCACCGGCTCGGGCAGGTCCTCTTCCATGAGGTCGCTCAGCACAATACCGTTGCGCTCCAGGTCAGATAGGGTGTAGCAGTCGAGCAGCGTGTCAGGGGTGACCAGTTCCTCATCTTCGTCATCCACGTCGCTCAGCACGTACACCACCTGCGCGGCAAGGCCCTGCGGCGTGACGTCGAGCGACAGGCCGTACTGGTAGCCCGGGTTCGCCATGCGCGTGCCCCAGTACAGTTCACCGTGATGCTCGAGAAGCGTTTTGACGGTTGCAGCCATGGGGTCTCCTTTTCATTCGGTAGAAAAGAGTATAAAGCAAAGTGGCTTGTTGTGTGGCGTTAGGCCATGGCGCTGCCGCGGTCGAAGGCGAGGAGGCGGCGGTAGCGCTCGCTTGTGCGCTCCAGCTCGGCGGGCGCGCCGGACAGTTCCAGCAGGCCGTCTTCCACGAAGACCACCTGGTCCATGTTCGCCACGCCTTGCAGGTGGTGTGTGATCATGATGAGCGTTTTACCTGCGGCGTTGCGGAAGATGGTGTCCAAAAGGGCACGTTCGGTGGCGGGGTCGAGGCCCACCGTGGGCTCGTCAAGCAGGATGACGGGCGTGTCTTGCAGCAGTACGCGCGCGAGTGCGATGCGGTGACGCTCGCCGCCGGAGAAGCGCAGGCCCGCTTCGTCTACGAGGGTGTCAAGCTCGTCAGGCAAGCGATCAACCAGGGGTTTTAGCCCCACCTGGTCAAGTACAGTGCGGATGTGTTCGTCGGTGGCGCCGGGATTGCCCACGCGCAGGTTCTCGCGCAGGGTCATGTTGAAGAGGTAGGTTTGCTGCTGGATGACGCCAATGTGTGCGGCCATGGCGTCGCCGAAGCTGCTGGCGTCCGTGCCGTTCAAGGTGACGCGCCCGGAGGTGGGCGCGAGGTCGCCGCGGATAAGCGAGGCGAGCGTGCTCTTGCCCGACCCACTGCATCCGAGCACGGCAAGCTTTTGACCTGCGGGAATGTGCAGACTCACGCCACGCAGTACGTCGCGGGTGGTGCCGGGGTAGCAAAAGGTCACGTTGTCGATGCGCAGGTCGACGGGGCCTGCGGGGGAGGTGGGGGCGGGG
>DSLMC04103__coassemble_571_pt1 | contig 26310 bp, 18 predicted proteins | sample DSLMC04103__metabat2_high_PE_001 | metagenome-assembled genome bin DSLMC04103
CCCCCGAACCCCCCTTCTCCCCCAACCCCTGGGACTAACCACACCACGCATAAAAAGAGGCCGCCATCCCAACGGCCTCTTTTTATGTGGGAGTATCGCGTTGCTTAGTTGGTGCAACTGTTACGCTTCGTTGAGGGCTATGAATTTTTGGGCGTCGAGGTCTTCGAAGGTGGTTATGTAGAGGTCGGATGCGGCGTGCAACTCTTGGCGGGTGCGCGCATCGGTTGTGCTGGGAATGGCTGCAGTACGATAACCGGCGCTGCGCAACGTGCGCAGGGCGTAGGCGGAATCCTCAAATCCCCAGGTGGACTCCAAAGGCGTGCCCATCAACTCGCGGGCGCGATCGAAAACGACGGGCTCGCGCTTTGATGCCCCCACATCGTCCACTGAAAGCACGATGTTGATATACGGTGAGAAGCCAGCACGCGCCAGCCCGGCTTGCAAGTACGGCTGCGGGCTTGATGATGCCACGCTCACGTGCACGCCGTGCTCAACGAGGTCGCGCACGAACGCGAGCGCACCAGGACGCTCCTGTGCACGATTGAGGTAGTAGTCCAGCATGAGTTCATCGAGCATGCGCACCACATCGTCCGCATCGGTGCCCAGCCAGAAGCGGTTATGGAAGAACGCACCTGCCTCGGGAATGGTGAGCGTCGTAAGTTCGTTCTGCTCGGCGGGCGACAGACGCACGCCAGCCTGACGGGCAAGTTCGGCCTCCGCCTCGTGCCACACGTCCATCGAGTCCAGCAGCGTACCATCGCAATCGAAGATAACGCCGATGCGGGATGCATCCATGGGCGAATTCCTTCCTCTCGCGCACAGCGGAAGCGCTCAGCCTCCAGCCCATTCGCATTGATTGCTAGCTTAACAGATGAGTACCGCACGCAGCAGCAGGAAGGGGGGTCTTTAGACACGCCGCCCAAACGGAGGCGCCTCATCGAAAAACCCTCACAAGATGCAGCCAGTGCCGTCCCGGAACTTACGACAGATACTCGCGCTCAAAGTCCTCAATGGACTGAGGCCTGCCAATGCAATAGCCTTGGGCACGCGTGCAACCCGCTTCGCGCAAAGCAAGACGCTGCTCTTCCGACTCGATTCCTTCAGCCACCGTTTCAATGCCCAGCTGGTCGCACAACTTCGCTAAACTGCAGATCATCTGCATAGTGCGGTCTTCGGAACCCAACCCCCACACAAGCGACTTGTCAATTTTCAGCACGTCGAATTCCAGCTGGATGAACAGCGAGAAGTTCGCGTTCTCCACGCCGAAGTCATCGATAGCCACACGGAAACCGCGGCTGCGCAAATCGTCGGCTACCGTGCGCATCAGCCCATCGTTTTCTTCACGGGCCGACTCGGTTATTTCAATCTCGATAAAGGCCGGGTCAACGCCATGCGACGCCACCGTATTGGCCACCTGTTCCACAAACCCCGGCTCACCGATGGTGCGCCGCGAGAAGTTTACCGCCAGTGGCACCGCGCGCTTGTCCTCACGCTGCCAGCGCGCCACCGTAGCGCACGCCTGGTCAAGCGCGAAAAAGTCGATGTCTGCAATCTCGCCCATGTCCTCCAGCGCCGGTACGAACGAAGAGGGCAACGCCTGCACACCGCCTTCGCTGCCGCAGAAGCGGATGAGCGCCTCGGCACTCATGATCTCGCCCGTTTTCCCACACGCTTGCGGCATGAGATGAATGCTGAGCGCGCCAGCCTCCACCGCATCGCGCGCGCCACCAGGGTGCAAAAGGCCACTGACCGCCGCATCGGACGCCAAATCCACTCCTAAATCGACCGCGCGATGGCGCCCGCGCTTCGCGCTGCGCATGCGGTCGCCTGCCAGGTCAAGCAGACTGGTGGTGTTGTCGCACACCTCGTGCCAGGCCGGGCCCAGCGAAGCGGGTATTCCTTCGGACAAAAAGCGTTCGGCAGCCTGCTTTGCCAACTTCGCAAACTCTGCGTAATCGATATCAATTGCTACCGCACAAAATTCATCGTCGCCAATGCGATACACCGCATCACCGAACACCTTACGCAAACATGAGCCGATACACCGCAGCATGGCGTCACCCACCGCGCGCCCCTGTTCACGATTGATAACGGAAAGCCGGTCGGCATCCACAAGCGCAATGCCAATGCGCCGGAACGTACCACGGTCGAAATCGCGATGGAAGGCTGCGCGCGAATGCACCAGCGTCAGCGGGTCATCCCAGGTGAGTTCCGCTACCCTGCGTTGAGCCAACTCGCGCCTGAGACGAGCCGCCACCGAATTGGCGAACGCAACCAACGGCTTTTCAATAATGTCCAACCGAGCATTCTGCTTGGGATTATCCACGCCTACATAGCCAGCAAACCGACCATCTAACTCCAGCGGCACAGCCACCAAGGACGAAATGTCCTGCGCTTTCAGCACTTCATACTCTTCAGCCCGACCCCATTTGGGAAGAATATCTATGTTACTAATAAGCACGGCATCGTTTTCCGCAAACCGCTCCAACCAGGGATCAATCAGCGAAAGGGGCAGCTGTTGCAGCTGATGTTTCTGTGACGTCACCCCGTCATTGCACCATTCATGAGTGTTTGACATGTATTCGTCATCAACTTCAAAGATATAGCTTCGGTCGGCCTCCAAAAAGCGGCCCAGAATGTGCAGCGCCTCGCCGAGCGCTTGATCAATAGTGCCGTCGCCTTCGAGCGCGCGGATGCAGTCCACCACCATGACACCCGCATCGGCCAAAAACGCGAACGAGTCGTTTTTGTTTTGTAGATCGGTAACGTCGAAGGCAATCTCTAAGCGGGCCGGTTTACCGTTCCATTGAATGAGTTTATCTCGCAGCAAATAATGGCGGTTTACCAGGGTATTCGTATGCTCCCACTCATAGAACGTATCCTCGGTGAGACGGTGGCTTGTACAGAAGGGACACGGAGCCGACTGTCCCTGAAGCACCTCGTAACACGGCCTGTCGGAAACGGCCGGATCGCCATACACCTCACGGCTTGCCTTGTTCAGGTACAACAATTCATACGTCTGCGGGTCGCTGATGTATACCAATTCGGAAAGGCCATCAAGCAGGGCGTCAATTTCGGTGTTCATGGCAACCCTCCCCCTGCGCGGCCGAGCCGCATCGTGAAACGAGCCCCGTTCCGTGGGGAATGCGGGGAATAAGCCGCTCGCGCCTCCATTTTGACGGGAGCGCGAACACACTCTACTCGTATCCCTTTTTCAGATGATAAGGGTTCATTATAGAAGTAGTCCCTGATAGCTGACTAGTGGGGTGGCGTATAATGAGAGGGCCGGAGAAAGATCCGGCGGCCGTAGCCGCCGGACCTCGTTAGTCTTGGACGCGGATGACGCTCGGTGCGTCGCGCAGGACGTCGTCCAGTTCGGCGATTTCGGCCAGGACGTCGCGGACGCTCTTTTCGCGAGCGGTGTGGGTGACGTACGTGATGTTCACCGTGTCGGCATCCTTCTTGCCGCGCTGAATGACTGACAGCACGCTCACGTTGTGCTTGGCGAACACGCCAGCCATGGCAGCCAGTACGCCGGAGCGGTCGGCCACGGCGAAGCGGATGTAGTACTTCGTCTTCAGTTCTTCCATGGGCACGAGCGGCAGCTTATCGGTGCAGGTGCAGCCCACAATGGGGCCGATGCCCTGCTGCACGTGGCGCGCAATTTCCAGCACGTCGCCCATGACGGCGCTCGCCGCCGCGCCCGCGCCGGCGCCTTCGCCAAAGAACATGGTCTCGCCCACGGCGTCGCCCACCACATAGATGGCGTTGAACACGCCGTTCACGGTGGCCAGCTGGTGCGACAGCGGCAGCATGGTGGGGTGCACGCGCACGTCCACGCCCTCGGCCGTGCGGTGCGCGTGGGCCAGCAGCTTCACGCAGTAGCCCATGTCCTTGGCAATTTGCAGGTCGAGCGGCGTAATGTTGCGGATGCCCTCAGCGTACACATCGCCCAAGGTCACACGCGAGTTAAACGCGATGGACGCCAGGATGGCAATTTTGGCCGCCGCGTCAAGGCCGTCCACGTCGGCCGTGGGGTCGGCCTCGGCGAAGCCCTTCGCCTGGGCCTCGGCCAGCACGTCGGCGTAAGGCATGTCGTCTTCGGCCATGCGCGTGAGCATGTAGTTCGTCGTGCCGTTCACAATGCCCATGACCGAGCTGATTTCGTTCGCGATGAGCGAGTGCTTCAGCGGGTCGATGATGGGGATGCCGCCACCCACGCTGGCCTCGAACGCAATTTCCTTGCCGGCTTCGTCGGCCGCAGTCATAACCTCTTCGCCGTGCGTGGCCATGAGGGCTTTGTTGGCCGTGACCACGTTTTTGCCCGCGCGCAGAGCACCCACCACAATGTCGCGCGCCACGGTGGTGCCGCCGATGAGTTCAATGACAATGTCGATGTCCGGGTCGTTCAGAATGTCGTGGAAATCCTGCGTGAAGATGTCTTCCACGCCGTGGGCAATGGCCTGCTCAGGGTTGCGCGAGCACACGCGCACCAGCTCCACGTCAATGCCGTAGTGACGCTTGAAGTCGTCGCGGTGGTTCTGCAGGATGTCGATGCACCCACCGCCAACCGTCCCCGTGCCCACCAATCCCAATTTTACCGTCATGTCAGTTTCCCTTCTCTAAATATCTCGTGCCATCAGGTCTTCGTAGGTTTCGCGGCGGGTGGTTATGCGCGCTTCGCCGTCTTTCACGAACACGACGGCGGGGCGCGGTTGGCCGTTGTAGTTGCTTGACATGGTGTGATTGTAGGCGCCCGTGCCGAAGACGGCCACAATGTCGCCCACGTCGGGGCGCTGCATGGGCATGTCGATGACCACGGCGTCGCCGCTTTCGCAGTGCTTGCCGGCAATGGTCACAATCTCGGTGCGCGGCTGACCAGCCTTGTTGGCAATCACCGGCTCGTAATCGGCGTGGTAGAGCGCCGTGCGGATGTTGTCGGACATGCCGCCATCCACGGCCACGTACTTGCGAATATTCGGCAACGTTTTGATGATGCCCACGGTGTACAGCGTCACGCCCGCGTTGGCTACCAGGCTGCGACCGGGCTCCACCAGCAGGCGCGGTTCGGCCACGCCGTGCTTCGCGCAGGCTTCGTGCACGGCCGTGGTGATTGTTTCGGCGAACTGATTGATGGAGGCCGGCTGATCATCGGCCGTGTAGGCTATGCCCAGGCCACCGCCCATGTCCAATTCCTCGATGCGATAGCCGTACCCCGCCTCGATGCGCGCCATGAGGTCCACCATCACGTCAACGGCCTCGGGGTAGGAATGCAGCGAGAAAATCTGCGAACCAATGTGGCAATGCAGGCCCGCGAGGCGCACGTGCGACGTGGCGAGCACGTCCTTCACGCAGCCGTACGCGAAGTCCTCGCGCATGGTGAAGCCGAACTTCGAGTCCTCGCATCCGGTGCGAATGTACTGGTGCGTGTCGGCCTCCACACCGGGCGTGATGCGCATGTAAATGGCCTGTTCAACGCCCAGTTCGCCCGCAATTTCTGAGATGCGGCGCAGCTCAATACGACTGTCGATAATAATGCGACCCACGCCCGCGGAAATAGCTTCGCGCAACTCCTGCGGCGTTTTGTTGTTGCCGTGCATGAAGATGCGCTCGGCCGGGAAACCCGTGGTCAGCGCGCACGCCAGCTCGCCGCCGCCCGACACGTCCAGGCACAGCCCCTCGGCGTTCACAATGCGCGCCGCGTCCTTGTTGAGAAACGCCTTGCTGGCGTAGACAACATCCGTGTTCGCATAGCGGCTGCGGAACGCGTGCAGATAGGTTTCCATGCGCGTGCGCATGTCAGCCTCGTCCATGACGTAGAGCGCCGTGCCCTGTTCGCGCGCCAGTTTCACCATGTCGACGCCACCGACGAACAGGTGGTCGTCGCGCACCTCCGCCGTCAGCGGGAGGACAGCGCCCAGCTCAAGTGTGGTGCGGTGGTCGGGCTGCTTGCTGGTGTCGGATGCGGGAAGCGACATCGGGAATCCTTTCACGTACGAGCGGACTATTCCCAGTCTATCATTGCCACGCGCCCGCATGATTTCGCACGAGCAAAATGACGCATTCCTCCACCGAGGGGCGGCGAGGGGACCGCGAAGCGCGTCACACTTTTATGAAAGGCGCTCGTCGACTTTCCCCGAAGTCGAAAACATAATCAGCAAGAGGTACCTCAATACGAAGATCCGAAGGCGCGCTCGTAGGCTTCCGATAGCAGATCATCGGCGGTGGTGCCGAACGCGGCCGCGATGCGATGCATAGTGGCAAGCGTCGGATTTCCCTTACCCGCCTCAATTTCACGAAGATGGTTGTTGCTCATATTCGCAACCAAAGCGAAAACCGATTGCTCGATACCCGCATCAACACGCCGCGCTGTGACCGTAGCCCCAAACGCAACCTTAAGCGCCCGAACCTGTTCAGGCGAAGCATCTAAAGAATCAAAAGATGTATCAGATAACGCAGACATGCCGGCCAGCATAGGGGCAGACTCGTGGCATAATTAACTTTAGATAGTTAATGTTAATACAATGTCTTAATAAGGTTGAAAGAGGTGAGCGATGTCTATAGTCTTAACCTTCGAAAAGGTCATAAAAGACAAAGGCATTAACGAAAAAGAAATCGCAGAAAAACTTGGTGCAATCGTTGACCTTCCGCGAATAGAGGCAGGTAACGTTCGTGCAATACGTTTTACTACCCTCGATGCACTCTGCGTCGAACTCGACTGTCAACCTGGGGATATTCTTTTTCATGCCGCAAATAAGTGAAACGAAAGTTTATGAAAAGGGGTTGCAACAAAAACCCTTCCCACTTCATAAAAGTGTGACGTGCTTCGCGCTATTGATGACGCCAAGATGTTATGCGCATCCCTATCACCATGACGAGGGCATGTTCTTCTCTGGTTAACGTGCTTGTCTGGCTATCTTCGGAGGGGTGCAAGCGCGACGACGCGAAGCGTCTAGTCCCTTTAGGGATGGAACCGCTCCGCCATCAGGCGGAGAATGCATCCTCGACCTACGTTTTCGCGCTTCGCGCGAACGGCGCTCTGGAGAACGCCGCTACGGAGGTTATCCCTCTTGCAAGTCAATGCCTTCAAGTCAGTCAACCCGCGTCGTAAGGTAAGGGAGCGGGAAAACTTATGGCGTACTAGCTAGCGCGATAGCGCGTCACACTTTTATCCCGCGGGCAGCTCCTGCACTTTTACCTGCGAGCGACAGATACTTTATAGTCCGAACAGCGCTAGGAGGCGGTCCCAGAAGGATTGTTCGGGTTCTGGGGACTGGGGCTCTTCGGCGATGGGGGCTTTGATGGGGTCGGTGGACATGACGAATTGGACCAGGGTGACGTTGGTGTTTTTCGGGCTGGCGAAGCTGATGGGCTTGAAGTCGCTCTTGTCGTAGTCGGCCATCATGGCATCGATTTCTTGCTGCACCTTATCGGGGATAGCCTGGACCTCGGTATACAGCGCGCCTGTGCCGTCGGCCAGCTGCTGCGCGCCCGATGCCAACTGCGAGGCGCCGCCGGACAATTCACCTGCACCAACGGAAGCCTGGTTCGCGCCCGATGCCAGTTGCGAAGCGCCCGAAGCCAGCGACCCAGCACCTGCGGCGATGCCGCCCGCCCCCTCGGACAAGCTCGAAAGGCCCGTAACCAGCGCCGCAGAACCTGCCGCCAACGCGGCTGCCCCACCCGCGAGGCTTGCCGGATCGTCCGCCGCGCCTAAGCCTGCGGCCGCGCCATCGAGCGCATCCGAAGCACCCTGGGCGCCAGCGTTTCCCCCGGTCGCGGTCATGAATGCCGTGAGCGCACTTTGCATGCTGGCGGCCAAGTCGGCCGTGGCGGAGGCCGCAGTTTGGTAGGCCTGTGTGTCGTCGAGGCCCTGTGCCTTTGCGGCGGCGAACGCCTGAGCATAGCCAGCGACGTAGGTTTGCACCGCTCCCTGATATGCCTGTTCAAGAGCGGACGTATCCGCCATCTGGGAGCGCGCTTCGGCAGCCTGCGCCAACAACCCACCGCGATAGGCTTCCAGCCCGCCCGCAAGACCCGCAGCGCCGTCGGCCACGCCCTGTGCACCCGACGCGGCGTCACGTGCCCCAGCGGCCAGCTGACCTGCACCTTCAGTTAACCCGTTCGCGCCGCCAACCAGCTGACCCGCGCCCGACGCCAGCCCGCCGATGCCTTCTGCCACCTGACCTGCGCCCGACGCGAGGTTTCCCGCACCACTCGCCACGCCGTCGGCACCGCTCTTCAGTTCGCCTACGCCGTCGCCCAGCTGGCGGAACCCGGACACGAGGCCTTCGGTGTCGGGCGCCTCAATGCTCATAGAGAACGGCACAGCGGCAAACGTGATGCCACTCATTTCGAAGTCCTTCACCTGGGCCGTTGCCGTAAACGAGCCGTCCTTGCCCGGCATGCCCGTGAACGTGACCTGGGTGTCTGACCCGGCAAGCGCAATCTGCCCGTCCTCGGTGGCCACGTCCGTGGCTTTGCCCGCGGCGAAGGGCACCGTGATTTGCAGCAGGTAGTTGTCGAAGAACGCAGGGTCAACCATCGCGTCCTGCTTGGTGGTAATTTCCACCGACAGTGCGCCTGTCGCGCCACCCAGCTCAGCGGCTTCCACTGGCGTGCCGTCCAGCTTGTAGACAATCGACACCTTCCACGGCAGCGCGTGTGCACCAAGGTCGCCCTGGTAACTCAGCGAATCGCCGGCGACGTTCGCCGTGATGGCATCGCCGTTTTGGCTGATGCCGCTCGCGTCGGTGAGGTTTTCCACGGCTTGATAGTCGCCGAAATCGGTCACCGTACCGGGCGCATCCGGCTTGAGGATGTTCACCACGTAGACGTCGTCCACAGCGCCGGCCGCGGACAGCCGCGCGTACACCACTTCCTCCTTGGGCGTGGCGTTTTTCGCGTCCGCCGGCGCGGTTGCCGCGGGGGCACTCGCTGCGCCAGCGCCGCCCGACCCTTCGGCCGCAAGCGCAACGGCCGAGGTCAGCGAGCCGCCACATACACCGCTTACCAGCGTGCCCGCCAGCACCACGGACAGCGCGGCGCCCATGCGCGCCCGCGCGCCACGGCGACCATGCGCACGTTTCCGGGGCTTGTCGGGCGCCGCATTAGCGCACGGCTTCCCCTTCTCCAACGCCTCGTTCGCCTGCCCCTGCTTCAGAAGCTTCATGACGACGCCTCCTTCTTTTCGCTCTTAGTGCCTCCGTCCGCGGCGGAACCCGCCCGGAAAAAACCTGCGCGCCACGTGGTCTTCGCAATGAGCTTGTCGAAGATGAGCAGCGCCGCCGGCAAGAATGTCACAACCAGGAAGAACGACAGCAACGTGCCGCGCGCCAGCAGCAGGCCCAGCAGCGACACGATGTTGTTTGTCGAGGTCAGCCACAGCACGAGGCCTGCCGCCGTGAGAATGCTCGCGGACACAAGGATGCTTTGGAACGACGTGCCCAGCGTGCGGGCCAGCGCCTCGCGGGCGGGCATGCTGCGGCGGTGCGTGCGGTAGGTGTCCGTAAATAGGATGGCGTAGTCTACCGTGGCGCCCAGCTGCACGGTGTTGATCACGAGAAAGCCCAGGTAGTTTAGCGATTCTCCCGTGAAATACGGCACGGACAGGTTGATAAAAATGGCCGACTCGATGGTGGCAATTAAAATGACTGGAAGCGTGGCCGACTTAAACGTAAGCAGCAACACCAGCAGAATGGCCGCGATGGCAATGAGGTTCGTCACCTTGTTGTCCTCGGTCACGACGCCCTTCATGTCGTAGAGGCTGGCCGTCATGCCGGCCGTGAGGCCCTGGTCACCGTACAGGTTGCGCACTTCGTTGCGCACCTGCTCAAGCACGCCGAACGCGGTTGTGCCCTCGGACTCGGTGTCGGCGTACACCACCAGGCGCGCGTCGTGTTCGGAGTAGAACTGCTCGGTCACGGCCGGGTCCAAAAAGCCGGTGGGAATCTGCGAGCCTACGGCCATTGGGTACGACAATACGGACGTGACGTGGGGAATCTGTTCCAGGCGCTCGGCGAGTTCCAGTTCGCGTCCCATGTCGCCCTTCGGCACCAGCACCACGGCGGGCGTCGATTGGCCGAACGTGTCGTTAATGGCAGCCGTGTCGCGCGCCACGCGCGTTTGGCTTCCTTCGGTTGAGCCCATGCCGTACGTAAATTGTGTGCTGGCCTGCGCCATTGCGCACGGCACCACCAGCACCAGCACCAGCGCGAACACGGGAATGCGCAGAGGCGCCAGAACCTTCCCCACGCCTTTGAAAGTGGGTAGGAAGCGGCGATGGTGCGTTTTGTCAATGAGTTTGTAGGCGGCCAACGTGAAGGCCGGCAGGAACACCACCACGCAAATGAACGAGAACACAATGCCTTTGCAGAGCGTAATGCCCAGGTCAGCGCCTATGCGGAACTGCATGAAGCCAAGCGCTGCAAACCCGAACATAGTGGTGGCGGCCGACGCGGCGATGGCCGAGAAGCTTTGCTTCATGGCGCGGCGCATGGCCAGCACGGCGTCGGGTTCCTTCTCGCGTTCACGCTGGAACGCGTGCAGCAGGAAAATGGCGTAGTCCAGCGACACGGCCAGCTGCAGAATAGGCGCGATGGTGAACGCGATGTAGCTAACTTCGCCCAGGAAGATGTTCGTGCCCATGTTGAGCAACACCGACACGCCAATGGCCAGCAGAAAGAACACGGGCTCAATCCACGAGGTGGTGGATATGATGAGAATAAGCAGGATCAGCGGCACCAAAATGGCGAACGCGTTGGCTACCTCGCTGCCCGCCATGGCTTCGGATTCAGCCGTGTTGATGGCCTGACCAGTGGCGCTGCCGTCCTCGCCCACCACGTCGTAAATGGCTTGGAGCGCTTCGGTTTCTTCGCCTTCGGCCACGGTGACGTCGAAGAGGGCGTGGCCGTCGCGGTAGTATTGCTCCACCGTGGCCTGGTCCAGCATTTCGAGCGGAGTGCCCAGGTCAGCCACATCGTCGAGCCACAGCACGCCTTCGACACCTTGCGCGGCAGCCAGTTCGTGCTTGTACGTGAGCGCTTGTTCCACGTCCACGTTGTTCACCATGACGCGGGCGTTGGGAACGGAGGCGTCGAATTCGGCGTTCATCTGCTCCAACGCGCGCGTGGACTCGGTGGATTCAGGCAGGTACGACGTCAGGTCGTAGTTGATGGGCACGAACAGCGCGGCGACACCCGCCGCCGCGGCCAGCAAAAGCGTGACAACGACGATGGGAATGCGATGGCCCGTCACGAACGCGGTAAACCGATCCACGAACCGCCTCCTACCCTATCGTTGCGGATGCTGGGCTGGTGCCCTGGTGGCGGCGCGTGCGTGGGCGACCTCCAACTGCCGTGTTCGCGGGGCCGCCGCATGGCGGTTTCTCGCGTGAAACGGCAACACCCTGTTGATTATCTTTCTTCAATACTGTTATATTGCATTATGCCGATTCTGCAACCGATAATATCTTCGCAAATGTCGGCAAACCGACATCTGGTACGAAAATGTCGGGAAAGCCTTCCTTCGAACCCTCGGACAGGAGGGGCATCATGAAGCAAGACCACCGCGTACGTCTGACAAAAATGCTGCTCCGCGAGGCATTTCTGGATCTTCTGCTGGAAAAGCCCGTGGCGAAAATCACCGTAAAGGAACTGTGCGACAAAGCTGGTGTCAATCGGGCAACGTTTTACGCTCATTACCGCGACCTGTTTGACCTGCATGAGGAAATCGAGCAGGATCTGGCGCACACCATCATGCACTCGCTGAACACGACGCAGCCCGGCAACCTGTTTAGCGCGTTCAGCACCGCCATTTGCTCCATCATTGTTGAGCATCAGCGCTCGTGCCAGGCCATTTTTGGCGAATTCGGCGACCCGGACTTTCCGCTGCGCGTGGTGGAGACGCTGCGCGAGAGCAGTCTGGCACTGTGGCACGAGGAACGTCCCGAGGTGCCGAAAGACGAGCTCAACCGCTTCTACACGTTCGCCGCGAATGGATGCCTCGCCGTCGTGCGCGCCTGGGTGCAAAACGACATGCAAGAAAGCCCCGAAACCATCGCCTGCTTCATAGAAAAAATGACCACCAAAGGCCTCGCCTCCCTCTGACCCCCTAACGCCGCCCGCGTGCATTATTTTTTCGTGCGTCTTTTTTCGTTGCTGAATTTTTCGCTGTCATTTTTTGGCGCTCCCTTTATTGCACTCCATTTTTGGTGCGTGATTTTTTGATTGTTGGAATGTTTCACGTGAAACATTTGGGGTTTACGAAAAAAGTTGTTGTTCTTTATGCTGAGAATTACCTGTTCACAAGCTTAGTGCTGAAAAAGTTAGTATTCCTAGGGAGTTGCTAGTATTTATTTTATTCTTTTTGGCGTATAATAGGGCGAACCGGAACAGCCGGAGACCGAGAGAGGAGCATCATGGCAGTGCAAGAACCGTCCATCGATCAGTGGCTCAAAGAGGCGAAGCAGGACCCGAAAGCTGCGCAGTGCGGCATGTTCCTGACGCATAACGGCATCGTGCGCATCACGCCGAAAAAGCAGGTGCGCGAAGGCGTCGAAGGCTTGGGCGAAGTGACTCACGTTGAATTCTCGTACGATAAAGAGGGCGTCGAAAAAGCCGTCGAAGAGGCGCTGACCTGGCCCGGCGTGTACTATGTACGCACGTGGCTGAACGAAGGCGTACTGGGCGTGGGCGACTCCATCATGTACGTGCTCATCGGAGCGGACATTCGCCCGAACTGCATTGATGCGCTCCAGAAGCTCGTCGGGAAGATCAAAAACGACCTCGTGGTGGAGAAGGAAATCTACGCCTAGGTTTTCACCAAGGTTCACAAGAACGCAACACATATCATTTTGAGGGACGGATGTTTCACGTGAAACATCCGTTCTTTTATTTGGAATTACTTTTTCGCCAATCGTTATTTCAGCAACGATATTTTGATGCGCGAAAAAATGAGTGGCGAAAGTGAGTGACGGGGATAGATGGATGGATGGCGGGGAATGAGCAAAGAATGGTTTGTGGGACAACGAAAAAATGAGTGGTTGGGTGGGATCACGAAAATTTCAGAAAAATAAATGTAATGAAAAAATGAGTGATTGAGAGAGGCGGAAATGAAAGGGAGAAGCCGGGAGATATGGGTGGCGGGGTGGGTGGGAGGTTGTTTTTCTTGGTGGGGAATATTCTTAGGTGGGAATAGATTTGGGGTAGTATAATGAGGGAGACGTGGGTGTTAAGTAAGGGAGGGTTTGGTATGGGTGAGAAGATTATGGACGGGTTTCCTTCTCGGGAAGAGGCATTAAAAGACTTTTTTGCTGCTTGGGAGCCTGCGGCGGAGGCGACGGCTACCGAACTCGTGAGCCTTGATGAAGCGGTTGGGCGCATTCTGGCGCGCGCGTTGTTCTCCATCAACACCCTGCCCGTTGTGCGAGCCTCGGCGTGTGATGGCATTGCCGTAAAGTCGGAGGCTTTCGCAAACGGGCTGCCTGACACCAGCACCTGGCACCTTGGCGAAGACTACGTGCGCGCCGACACGGGCGACGATTTCCCTGATGCGTACGACGCGGTCATCATGATAGAGAAAGCTGCCCTCCAGCCCGACGGCTCCGTCATCCTTGACGACGACGTGCAGGTGCAGCCCGGCACGAACGTACGCCCTGCTGGCAGCACCATCAAGGCCGGCGCGCCGCTCATGAAAGCGGGCCTGCCCATTCGTCCAACCGACCTCGCCACGCTTGCCATGGGCGGTGTCACCATGGTGCCCGTGCGCCGCAAGCCGCGCATCGCGTTCATCCCCACCGGAAGCGAACTCGTTCCCGCCGGCATAGCACCGCGGCGCGGGCAAAACGTGGACACAAACAGCCTGATGGTGAAGCACCTGCTGCACGAATACGGCGCGGAACCCCTCATCTTCCCCATCGTGCATGACGACGAAGCGGCCCTGGAGCGCGCATTCACGGAGGCGCTCGCCATTGCCGACGCCGTGATAATCAACGGCGGCTCAGCCGTGGGTGAAGAAGATTTTAACGTGCGCATGATTGAGCGGCGCGGGCGCGTGGTGCACCACTACATCGCCGCCGTGCCGGGACGCCCCCTCATGATGGCCGTCGCCAACGGCAAACCAGTCATTGACCTGCCCGGACCAACACTCGCGGCCTACTTCGGCGCGCAGTGGTGCCTCCAGGCCATCGTCGCGCGCTTCCTCGGCATTCCCGTGTTGCACCACCCCACGGTGAAGGCGCGTGCCGCGGCCGACGTGTCATGCCCGCCCCAGATGGCGAACATCGCGCGCGTGAACTTGGTGCATGACGAAGAAAGTCCCACGGGCTATACGGCGCACTTCCTGAATTTCAACGCTGGTGATATGGCGGCTTGCATGGCCAGCAACGCCCAGCGCGTGTCGCCCCTCGGCGAACGCGGCTTTGCGGCCGAGGACATAATTGACGTTGAACTGCTCCGCAGCGAGGAATACATCGACTGAGACAACCTATCGCGCCTGTTCAGCTTACCCGCGCGCCCACACGCCCGCCGCGGCGCACGCCACCCTAATCGCGCCGCGCAAAAATCAGCGACAGCGCCTCAGCGCGCGTCGCCTGGCTGCGCTCGAACGCGCCACGCACGGCGCTGGTCGTGGTCTTCGCGCCCGCCTTCTTCACGCCGCGCATGCTCATACACAGATGCTCGGCCTCCAGCACCACGATGACGCCCTGCGGATGCAGCTGCTCAATAAGTGTGTCGGCAATTTGCGAGGTCAGACGCTCTTGCACCTGCGGCCGCTTCGCAAACACGTCCACCAGACGTGCCAACTTCGACAGCCCACAAATGCGTCCGTCAGCCGCTGGAATGTAGGCCACGTGCGCCATGCCAAAAAACGGCACCAGATGATGCTCGCACATGGAGTAGAAGGGAATGTCGCGCACCAGCACCATTTCCTCGTGGTGTTCGTCGAACGTGGTGGCGAAATGCTCGGCCGGGTCTTGGCCCAGACCAGCAAACACTTCCTCGTACATGCGCGCCACGCGCGCAGGTGTCTCGCGCAAGCCCTCTCGATCGGGGTCTTCGCCCACACCTTCCAGAATAAGCCGCACGCCCTCTTCGATTTTTGCTGAATCCATAGCTGCTTTGCCCGCTTTCTCACACTGGCTGTCGCGACCATCATAGCATGACGTTTTCGCAGAAGAACGGGGCTGTCGGCAAAAAGAGAGAAGACCCGGCGGGGAGGGAGGGTGCCGGGTCTTCACGTTGAAGGAGGGCCGCCGCACAGTGCGGCCCGGGAAGGTTATCGTCGGGCGTGCGCCCGCTCGTCAACCGCAGAAACTCCGCGGCTTGACCAGCGCCAGCCAGCACGGCCAGCACAAGCTCAGTGCCGCAGCGTTACGCCACCTGCCGCTCGCGCAGCTCGTGGCACGTACCGCACTGGAAGACACCCTGGTGGTGGCACTGAGCGCACCACTTCATGGCATCCTTCTGCACGTTCTTGGTGTGAATCTTATGGCAGTCGGTGCACGTCGGAACGTTCGCGTCGTGCTGCTCGTTGCTTGCATACTCGTGAGGGTTCTGCACGGCTCCCTTGTCATCCTTGAAGTTCGTGTTGTCCGCGGTGATCACCGCCATGTCAGCCAAAGTGCCGTGGCACGCCGGATCCTGGCACGTCTGCGCGTCAACCGTCACCACGGTGGCCTTCGACGCAGGCTTGTCCGCGTACGTCACGCCCTCGTGGGCGGTCTTCAGCGTGGCTTCCTCGGTATGGCACTGGCTGCACTGCATGTCACCATGCTCCATAGCCTGGGGATACGCCGCGTCAGTCATCGTGCCCGCCTCGGTGGTGTGGCACGTCTTGCAGTCGATGTCCATGGTCCAGTCCACCGTCTGCGTTGCCATGGGGTCTTCCTTTTGGGACTGCTTAGCCGGAGCCTCGCCGTCGCCCGCCTGCTTGGGAGAGCACCCGACAACCGAGCCCAAAGCAACAGCGAGCAGCAGCACGGCAACCGCGATAGCCAGCACCACAAAGCCCCTGTTGGCGGTTTTTGTCGTTGCGTTCGTCATAGTATTCCTATCGTGTCAGCAACCCGGCCAGCCAGGGGCCAGCCGGGTTCGATGCAGTTCGAAGCGCCGCCCGGGGAGGGAGGGGGCGGCGCTTCATGTGGTCAAGCGCGCGGGTGCCTACTTCTTGGCGTCCCACGGCTCCAAACCGGCGCAGTGGCGGCCAGCAATACGGCCCCACACCATGTTCTCGGAGTTGTTACCGCCGGTGATGCCATAGCTGTGAGCCTGGAAGTTGCCGAAGCTGCCCGCAGCGTACAGGCGCGGAATCACGTTGCCGGCCGGGTCCAGGACCTCGGCGTTCACGTTCTTCTTCGGGCCGCCCAGCGTGGAGCAGGAACCGGGGTAGATGGAGATGGCGTAGTACGGGCCATTTTCGGTGAGCTTGTTTTCCTCGGCGGTAAGCTCGCGGTCGAAACGCGGGTCCTTGCCGGCGTCGCAGAAGGACTGGTACTCGTCGAACGTGGCTTTCAGCGTGTCAACGTCCATCCAGTGGTCGAATTCCTTGATCTTCTTGGCGAGGTCCTCAAGCGTGTCGCCCTTCAGCACCCAGCCGCGCTCGATTTCCACCTGGTTATCGTTGGACCAGCCGTCCCATGCGCGAATCTCATCAGGCAGGTCGGTGGTGTAGTTGCCGCATTCGAACCAGCCGCCCTGCTGCGTGCCCATGGGGCCGCCGTCGATGCCCTTCTGGTCGAAGATCTGCCACGACGGAATGCGATCGTAGTCGTCAATCTTGTCGCTGAACGACATGAGGGTGTGCCAACCGTTGTGCGCGGTGCCGCCAGTCTTCGCCTCGTTCTGATAGCGCTTACCCAGGCGGTTCACCGTGAAGAATGCGTCGGACTGCGGGCTGGCGAAAATGGCGAAGTCGTAGTCGGGGTCGCGCGTCCACATGGCGGTGGTGGAAATAACCATGCCCATGTGCCACAGCTTCGCGCCCACTTCTTCAACCATGCGGATGCCGTCGCCGGTGTTGTACTGCCAACCCTCGAACTTGAACGGGTAAATCTTCAGGTACTCGTTCTTCAGATCTTCGTTGAATTCGAAGCCGCCGGTGCACAGCACCACGCCCTTGCGGGCCTTGATGGTTTTCTCAGCGCCATCTTCCATGAAACGCACGCCGCAGATTTCCTTCGTGGCGGGGTTCTGGATGAGGTGTTCGTCGGTGCACTTGAACTTGATCTCGATGGGAAGGCCCAGCTCAGCGCGCTTGGCTTCCAGCTCGTGGAACGTTGTCATGCCGAAGCCCTCGACGTTGGACACGCCGATGCAGCCGGCGTACTTGCCGTCGTCCAGGAACCAGTACTCGGGAATGGTGCCAGCCAGCGCCTGTTCAGCCACCTCGTAGGTCATGCCGTACTTGTCGGCGTAGTCGGTGTGCTGCTTGGCCTCGGCAATGTAAGCATCAATCATGTCCTCTTCAATAAGGCCATGGCCGAACGCCACGCAGTACTCGCGGAACAGCTTCTCGTCCTTGATGACCGTCCACTCGCCGTTGTTGATGCGGCTGTTGCCACCGCCCTCGACGGGAGCCTTCTCCAGAATAACAACCTCGGAGCCGCCCTCATCAGCAGCGATCAGCGAAGACCACATGCCCGCTCCACCGTAACCAACCACCACGACGTCGGTCTCGTAATCCCACGACTTCGGCTGCCACTCGGTGGAAGCAGCCGACGCGCCGCCCTCGGCCGAGCAACCCGCAAGCGCGGCGGTGCCAGCAACAGCAGCACCGGCTACCGCGGCGCCCTTCAGGAAATTACGGCGTGAAATCTCACTCATAGTTCCTCCTTGCGAATGACGGGCTCCTTTGATCCTCGCTCCCCGCGACGACGTCCCCCTCCACGGCAGACAGCCCGTCCGTCAGCGCTGCATTCTAAAGACGCGCGCCCTCGCGCACACCCGATGGTGGGTGTGATTGTTGATGAAATTCTTAAATCAATGTTTGAACAGGGGAAATAAACCCTCCTCACATTCTTAATCCGATTGTAAAAGCAGTATTCTTCAAGGTAGTATTGTTGACGTTGCCGCGTATCGTCACGATAAGGGGATGCACGGGGCGCCTGACGCGTCGGCTTTGCACGCTACGCAGCACAAGGGGAAGCGGTTGGCGCGATGGCGCGCCGGGCCGCTTTGGGGGAGGATAAGCCTGGGGAGGCTGAATTACGCATGGGGAATAACGCATCTGCGCCGTCTCGTCGCGACACAAAGCGCACGAAGGGCTGCAGCCCAAAACCAGACGAGAGCGTGCACACAGAAGTAGCGGCCAGCGACAGCGAAGGCAGCGACTCATCGAAACCTGCCACACCCGGCCGCTTCTCGCTTGACTACCTTATAGTAATAGTAGGCTTCGGCCTGTGTCGTGCATGGATTGTGTTCAGCCTGTCTGCGTCGGTGGCCAGCCTTGAATCACGCACCGACTGGGTGTTTCTGGTGGCGGGCGCCGTGACGGCTGCGCTGGCAGCGCTTGTCATGACGCGCATTGTGGGAAGCCTGGCCCGCATGCACGAGCGGCTGACCGAGATCATGCTAGGGATGGTGGCGTCGTCGGCTTTGTGCGTGCCAGCAGCGGTATGGCTGGACTCGCCCTCTCTTTTGCTGTTGGGGCTGATCACGGGCGGTGCCGCGTCGGGCTTGCTCCAAGTTATGTGGGGCGAGCGTTTCGCCGCGCAAGACCTCTACTTCTCGCTGGCGTGCGCGCCGGCCGCGGCCATTGTGACGGGACTCGTGCTGGCCATGTCCTCGGAGACAAACCAGCTGGTATTTATCGCGCTGCCCATCATATCGGTGGCGCTGCTGGCGCTGGAATGCAAACGCTGCAACATTGTGTGGAAGACGGGGCTTCCCGAGGGCCAACTGGAAGATGACGAGCCCGAGCCCACCGCCGCAGCCGCCGCGCAACCAGCAGCGTCGCGCGAGCGCATGCGCCTGGATGCCATGTCGGCGAAACTCATGATTACCATTATGGTGTTCTCGTTTTTGGTGCGCATGTTCGACGCGTTTCCCATTGTGGGCGACGACCCGTTTGACCTCTTTGGTGGCATTGGATCATTTAGCCTGGTGCTGGTGGGTGCCATATTTCTTATCATCGCGTTCTTCATCAAAGACCGCATGAACATTTCGCTGGTGTATCGGCTGTCGCTGCCTATTATGATTGCGGGGCTTATTGCCATTGCACTGGTGTTTGGGCAGCGCGCGCCGCTGTCGGTGATGCTTATTGCCATTGGCTATGAGCTGTTCGACATTTTGTCATGGGTGCTGTTTAGCGAGGTCGCGCGCCGTAAAGGGCCGGACGCGGCACCGTATGTGTTCGGTATTGGCGTGGCGTACATGTTCGTGGGCATGGCTGCTGGCTACCTGGCCAGCGCCGTCATGAGCCCGCTTGTGCAGGACGGCTCGCTGCAGTTGAGCGCGGTGGCACTGGTGGCCATTCTGTGCTTGGTGGTGATCTCGTTCATGGTGCTGCCGGAAAGCATGGTGTCGTCGCTTTCGCACTTGGGCACCAGCAAGAAGCAGGAGAAAGAAAAGCCCGCCGATCAGGCCGAACCGCAAGAACCCCAGCTCACCCTAGAGCAGAAATGCGCGGGCGTGGCCCAACAGTGCGGCCTCACGCCACGCGAGAACGAGGTGCTGGAATTCCTGGCGCGCGGGCGCACGCTGTCCATTGTGGCACGTGACCTGCACATTGCGAAGAACACCGCGCGCACCCACATCGAGAAGATCTACCAGAAAACGGGCATCCACAAGCAACAGGACCTCATCGACTTTGTGGAAGAGTGGACCGCCGACGAAGGCGATGCCGCCCCGCAGCGGTGACGCGCGCGGCAGGCGAGCGCACTTGCGGGCGCCGGGGGCGCAGCGGGGCGCGACACGCCACCCACGCCGGACACCCTCCCCCGCAACCAGCGCCTACAGCACCGGCTTCCGCTCCAAAAGATGCTTGAGCGCCTCCATGGCCTGGTAATCCGGGTTCGGAATTACCTCCGGCCCGTCTTCGCCTTCCACCGTCAGTGTCTCGGGCAGCAGCGAATCATCGGGAAGCTCATGAGCGCCTTCGATAGTGACGCCGTATAACTCGTCGCCCACGCGCAGCTTGTGCACGACATCGAGCCCCTCAATCACCTGGCCAAACACCGTGAACTTGTCGTCGTATTCCGGATGATCCGCCAGCGAAAAGAAGAACTGACAGCTGCCGCTATCAGGCGTTTTTTTGTGCGTGAGCGAGAGCGACCCCTCCACATGGTGGTTATTCGGATTGTCGTTCCACTCATCCTTAATAAGGTAGCCGGCGTCGCCCATGCCGGGGTGCACGGCGCGAATCTGCTCGCGCACGGCCATGCGCACCTGCTGCGGACGCAGCGGTCGCGTGATGGGGCAGCCGCCCACCACCACGTCGCCCTCCTTGCGGCTGTAGAAATTCAGATCGTTGTAGAACCCCTTCAACGCCAGCTCGATGAAGTTCCCCGTGGTGAGCGGCGCGCCCACGCCGTCCAGCTTCACCTTGATGGTGCCCTTCGCGGTTTCAAACACGGCCGTTTCCTCGCCCGACGGAACGTAGCGCGGCGTGTACAGCGGCTTGATAATTTGACCCATGTACCTCCCCTTCCCTACCCTGCGTGCTTCTTTCGCCTGCCCACTCTAACGCTGCGGGCGCACTACGGCATCGGATTGACAATCCTATTTCACACCAGTCGCAGGTAGAACGCGTAGCGTGGTAGGCTGTGACCAAGAAAAGCCAAGGGAAGGACCCGCCATGGAACACATACCATCGAACGCGAAAACAACCGGCACATCGCTTGACGCGAAAGCGACGGCCCCACCGAAGAAGGCGGCCTCCGCTACTGCATCAACAGCGCCTCCCTGCGCTTCGTCCCCCTCGAAGACATGGAAGCCGAAGGCTACGGCGACCTAAAACCCTAGTCAAAGGCAAGAAGTAGCACACAGCAATGAGTCAAATCTGACATACTAATTTCCGAGCTTGGGCCATTTTCGTTTCGCGCCCCCCTACAGTGCCAGCTCAATTCCTACCGGGCAGTGGTCGCTGCCGTAGACTTCGTCGTAGATGCAGGCGCTTTCTATCTGGGGGGCCAGCGACTCGCTCACCAGGAAGTAGTCGATGCGCCAGCCGGCGTTTGTTTGGCGGGCCTTGAAGCGGTAGCTCCACCAGGAGTAAGCGCCGGTCACGTCCGGGTGCAGGTGGCGGAATGAATCCACGAAGCCCGCGTCCAATAGGTCGGTGAACTTCCCGCGTTCCTCGTCGGAGAAGCCCGCTTTGCCGCGGTTCGGGCCCGGGTTCTTCAGGTCGATCTCCTGGTGCGCCACGTTGAAGTCGCCGCACATGACCACGGGTTTTGGCTCGGCCGTCTCGCCCGGCTGTGTAAGCGGCAGCTCGGAGATGGTCACATGCCCCTCGCCCGGCGCTGGGCGCTCAACCGGCACGCCGGCGGGCAGCACGCCTTCCTCAAGCCCCTTGCAGAAGTCGCGGAACGCGTCGTCCCACTCCATGCGGTGCGCGATGCGCGCCAGCTCGTTCTGCGCGTTCGGCGTGTACACGTCCACGAACCAGAACTTCTCGAACTCCAGCGCTACGATACGCCCCTCGGCATCCAGATAGTCCGACCCCAAACCATGCAGCACCTGTAGCGGCTGCTCCTTGCAAAACACCGCCGTGCCGGAGTAGCCCTTCTTCTGCGCGTAACTCCAATACTCGCGATATTGTGGCAGGTCAAGCGTGGCCTGGCCCTCTTGCAGCTTCGTCTCCTGCAGCGCCACAATGTCCGCGTCGAATTCGCACACGATGTCCTCGAACCCCTTTTGCAGCACGGCACGCAAGCCGTTCACATTCCACGAGATGAAGCGCATAGCATCCTCCTCCGTCGCCGCCCCGCGGCGCTCCCAAGCACAGTGCGACCAGTATAGCCGAGCAAGGAGAAGCGGCAAAACGGGAAGAAATGGTGCTTGGGGAAGAGGTGCTTGCTTTAGGGAAGGTATGCCGCTTCGCGCGAAAAGAAGTGACGCGCTTTCGCGCTACCGAGAACTTTCTGCAAGCATTGCGAAGCCCTATTACAAAGAGGCAGAAGAAATTGGCACAGATCGCCGTTTGTGTACATGTTGAGCGGCCAAGTACGGCTTCCAAAAAACAGCGAACAGGTGTTTCTTTATTGGCAGTGAGAAGACCGCGGCTTTGGAGGACAAAAATCCGTACACAAACGGCCGTCTCTGCCAATTCGAGGCGAATTGGATGTCGAATATCAGCGTTACCGTCCTTATGCTTCGCGCGCACGCGTCACACTCTGTCGCACAGTGAGCGACAGGTGCAGAATTCGCGCAGGCGCGCCCGTGATGGGAAGGCGCGCCTGCGGGGAATGCGGCCGAGCGGATGGTCTCGGCCGCGGATGTGTACGATGTGTTACGAGGAAATGCTCGCCGCGCTCACCTCATAGGAAAGGTTAGCAATAGAAACCTGACCATCATTGGCGAGGAAGTTGAGCTGGGCACCGCTAGGAAGAGACAAGTTGAAAGCAACTGCGAGGTTGGTGTTAGCAGCAATAGTCCAGTTAGCAGGCAAACTTGTTTCGCTCACGGTCAAGGGAACCTTCACCTCTGAATCCGCCCCACCTGTCGTTGGCTTCAGCAGAATGCGCACTCCCTTTAAGGTTGTGTCGTCAACAAACAAGGAAGTAGCACTTTCACTTCGCGTACTCTTAACAGCAGTTACCTTAATGTCTTCAGGTGTGGTGGACTCAAAATCAAGATCTTTGCCTGTAACATTGCCCGAAGCATCCACTTCAATAAGAGCAGCAGTGGGGAACTTGAAGGTAATTTGCAGCGTCCAGTGAGCATACAGTGTGTAAGCGGTGTCCTTGTCCCAGTTTGCTTTACTTACGCCATTGGCATCGTAGTACAGGTTGCCGCCCTCCTTAGCATCGAACCAACCGGCAAACCTATAGCCAGTTCGCGAAGGAGGTGTCGAGGAAATGGTTGGCATGGCGGCATCATAAGTAGCCTCTACATCGGCAGTCTGGCCACCGGCACCATCGTTTGAGTCAAACGACACCGTGTACTTATTGGCTTTCCAGTGGGCAAAGAGTGGCTCATTTGCAGTTTTATCCCACACACGCAAGCCGTCGCCTGTGGAGTTGTAGTACTTGGTGTTGGCTCCGTCGAAGTAACCCACAAAGGTATAGCCTGTCCGTGAGGGAGGGGTAACTTTTGGTAGGGGTAGATTGTAGGTTACTATCACTTCGGGATTGGTTCCTGGGGCACCGTTGAGATCCAGAGTGATGGCATAGTTGATGTCAATAGGTTCTTTGGAATTAGTTACGCGAATACCCAGCTTGGTGGTGCCATCCTTGCCGGCAGTTTGCCCATTTCCGGAGTCAATTACCAGGATACCAAGGGTGGTGCCTCCTGCGGCATACGCCTTTGCTACCGGCAAGACTGGTGCGAAAGCTACTGAGAGCACAAGTAGAAGCACCAGCATACCAGCAGGTATGTGCCCTGTACCTGGTTTCGATACATGTATCGTGCTCGGCATAGCTGGCACGTTCCTTTCTTTCGATCCCACAGTCTGTGAGCCGTGGGGATTCATGCTGTTTGTTGCGAGGATGTGGGAGTCCCTGCCGGGGCTGTGTCCCCGGCAGAGACTAGATACTAGATTAGAGGCAAAAGCAGGGACAAACGCCATCCGACCGGCTAGCATAGTAGCTGTTGGTAGGGTAGCCGCTCGCGCCCACATGCAGGAAGCTCACGGAACTGTTCGGATGCATAGAACGCTCCCACCAGTAGATCGCCGAAGCCGAAGGCGACACGTTGTGCTTGACAAGGCTGGCGTTGCTGCCATTGTTCTGCGTCACCTTCCCGTTCCAGTACTCGTACTGCAAGCCCTCGTCCGCCGTCCATGGGTAGGAGGTCCAGTAGCTGCTCGGAACAAGCTCCGAATAGCTCGCGATAAAAAGGCTATCGCGCGACGTGGTCACGGTTGCGTCCTCCGCGCTCGATAATGCGTACTTTTTGTTCACCGGAGCGATTACATCTTGTAGGTCCGTTGGGACGAGATTCCAGATGGCGTTGTCGTCGTCGCCATGCTTGAGGGTAGTATCTATTTCGGGGTTCATCCTTGCGCGCAACTCACTTGCTCCCCATCCGCCTTCGTTGTAGTTGTCCGTCTTGGTGCCCGCGTTGAACCGGTACCCAAAGCTGTTATCCCAAGGGTCCACGTCGTTGGCCGCGAGGCATTCTTTGAACTGGAACGTCAAGCCTGCCTTGGCGGGGCTGTCCGTGTCCGCCCTGTCGTCATGATTGACGCCGATGATGCGCACGTCATAGGGAGTGCCACCCCAGACAGTTTGGCACGTGTAGGTAGAGTCATTACCAACGTAACCTTTGTACTGATTCCAGTAGGGAGAACTGCTTCCGTTTGCTGATATGTCATTGGCATGCTTCTTAACTTCAGAGAGGCTATAGGCCCTACCTGTGTTGTTGTCCTTTAAATAGAAAGAGCCCGAATACTGAGCAAAGGTGCACGTCACTGAAACAAGAGGCCTTACTGTTGTGCCATTATCAGCAGCACCTGAGTTCACTACGGCGTTATTCAGGTTTAGGCGGAACGTATAGTCAGATGAAGAGGTGGGCGGTATAACAAAAGCACCCGGATTATCGGGAGTCCTTATGCTGTTGTTAAGTCCATAACCAAAGTTTACCGCTGCACCAGCATTGCCCTTTGGATAGATACTAAAGAGATCCTGACTATCAAGGGACGTACCGTTAGTTGATTGAAGATAGGTAGCAACAGCAAGAGGACCACAGGTGACTTGAGCAAGTTGTACGGGAACGGACCCATTGTTTTTGAAAGAATTACTAGCCTCAATTGAGGTTGGATGTGTGTAGACATCGTAAGGGACGTCCTGTCCAAAGGTGACGTTAAAGGGAGCAACGACGGTGATCTGATTGTCGCGAGCTTCGGCAAGGTAGGCGGAAGGTAGAGGGACGTCGGAGTTCAACATCTCGATAGCAGGCTCACCATTCGGATTCGGGGAGATTTCAACCGTGCGAGTTGCACGAGTGAGTTCTACGCCATCCAGGGAGAGAACGGCAGTGACATCCGAAGTGCCGGCTTTCTTGGCTGAGACGGTGCCGGCATCTACTGACAGAGGTGCGGCAGCGTAGGAGTAGGAAGCCTCCACAGGATCGGGAGCTTGTAGGTTACCGCCTTCTAGGAGATTGGCTTCCTGGCCCGCTTCGATGGCGAGGGGTTCTTCGGAAAGCGTGATGCCGTAGGGCATGAGGTGGTTGTTGTCGGAGGGGAGACCGGGATTCCAAGAATCTTCGGAGCCGGAGGGGACGTAGATGGAGACGTTGGAGCAACCGGCGATAGCATCGCTTGCTACTTCGGAAGTGCCGAGAGCGACCACACGTTCGAGGGCGGAGCATGAAGCGAAAGCGCGGGGGCCGATGGATTCTATGCTGGCGGGGAGCCACACATCCTTGAGGGAGGTGGCTTCGAAGGCTCGTTCGTCGATGGTGCGTAGGGTGTTGGGAAACTCGATGGTTGAGAGGTTGGCGCAGCCGGCGAATGCGGCTGTGTTGATGGTAGTGATGGTTGTGGGGAGCTTGACATTAGTGAGGGAGCCTCTGTTGGCGAAGGCATTCTCGGCGATGGTGCTCACGCGGTAGGGTACACCGTTGATCTCGGCGGACGACGGGATTTCGAGGTTGGCCTCGGGGTCGTCTTTACTTTGCCAGGAGACGGCGAGGGTGTAGTCGTCGAGCAAAGTGTAGGTGAGGCCGCTGGTGGCTTCGTTGTTGGTGTCGGAGCTTGTAGTGGCACCAGGTTGAGCGGGTTCAGCGAAGTGCTGGAAGCCTACATTCTCCCAGATAAGCTTACGAGCTCCGTAGTCGTTTCCTGCCGGAAGCGCGACAACGGCTGTTGTTTTGACCTCGTCAGCAAAAGCAGTCGGATCAATTGATTGCACGTTACCCAGAGCGGTGATCGACGCGAGGTCTTTACAACCAGCAAGAGCATACTCGCCAATAGCCTCAGTCTCGGCTGGGAACACGACGGCTTTCCCGTAAGCCGGCGGGCAGACAACCAAAGTCTTCATATCCTTTGAGAAGAGCATTCTGTCATGAGTTGTAAAATTGGTGCCGCCATCCCCGGTGGTGAGTGAGGAGCCCAGATGGCACAGGGACAATGCCTGGGCAGAGACATGGGTTGTAGAACCGGGGATGGTAACAGCACCCTCCTTGCCCTCGGGAATGAGCAGGAGAT
>DSLMC04103__coassemble_574_pt1 | contig 26166 bp, 22 predicted proteins | sample DSLMC04103__metabat2_high_PE_001 | metagenome-assembled genome bin DSLMC04103
CCAAGCTACCCCCCAAGTTGCTCAGCTCGTTGAAGTTCTCGGAGACGATGAATTAAGTCTTGCGGAGTTGATGGACCGATTCGGACTTACTGATAGAAAGTACTTCCGAAAGGCATACCTAAAGCCAGCTTTGGATTCAGAGGCGATCGAGATGACGATTCCAACGAAGCCGACCAGCAGTAATCAGCGCTATAGAAGAACGCGAAAGTAGAAACCGAACCTACCATATTAATGAGCGCGTGAGATAGCGCTTCAAGGACAATGGGCGAAACTTCGCAGCGCGGACGGGAGGCGCATGGGGTCATCGGCATCGGGCAGCCCTGCGGGAACCGCATAGCCGTATGGACGTACACTCCTGACAGTGGACGGGGACCCTTTCCTCGCCATTTTTTTGCTTCCGATACTTTCGCCAAGGGGCGTTCAGGTGCACCCAAATCATGTCGTCTCCTCTTGGGTTCTTTTTTGGTGCGTCTGCACAAAACGGACGCAGCCTAGCATGCTGTGCTCGTATACTCGCGTGAACAGCCGTTGCAGTGAAGGAGCGCGTATGAAGGTGATTGTGGTTGGATGTCACGGGCAGATGGGGCAGCCTATTTGCCGGTTCGTGGACGAGCGCGAGGGCTTGGAGCTGGTGGGCGGCGTTGGACCCGCCGGCCGCGACTATATTGGGCGCGACCTCGGCCAGGTGGCTGGTCTCGGGCGCGACTTGGGCATCCCGGTGGTGGATGACCTCGCAACCATCATTGACGAGTGCGATGTGCTCATCGACGTGTCAAGCGTGGAGCAGTGTCTTCAGACGCTGGACTTGGCTGTTGCCTACAAGAAAGCCCTCGTCACCGCCAGTACCGGGTTCACGCCCGAACAGTTCGAGCGCTTCGAGGCAGCGGGCACGCACATCCCCCTCATCTTCAAATGCAACACATCCAAGATGGTGAACGTCATGCTCGGCCTGGTGGAGATGGCGGCGAAGGCGCTCGTGGACGAATGCGACATCGAGATCATCGACCAGCACGACCGCGACAAGTTAGACGCGCCCAGCGGCACTGCCGTCATCATCGGCAACATGATTGCCCAGCTCAAGGGCACGACACTCGATGAACTGGCCGAGTATGGCCGCAGCGGCCACGGCGCACGCAAGCCAGGCGGCGTGGGCTTCCACTCACTGCGCGCCGGCGATATCACGAGCGACCACAAGGTGTACTTCGGCGGCTTCGGCGAGCGCCTCGAAATCACCCACTACTCCTACAGCGACGACTGCTTCGCCCGCGGCGCCGTAGACTGCGCCCAATTCCTCAAAGACAAACCCGCCGGCGTGTACAACATAAAGGAAGTTTTCGAATTGTTGTAGCAGTACAGTCCTCCTGCCTCGAAAGGCTCTACTCCGCAGTTGCTCGGATTCATTGTGGAATTCGTTAAGAAGAACGAGTCTCCGTATGCTGCTTCGGCTGACAGAGAAGTTCACCTGCCGTCTTAAAAAATTTGAATCACCAGCGGGAATCACAGCCGAAACTTATTGGCATGCCTTGGCACTTTATACTTGGCTTGGGGAATTGTCGGAGTTTTGTTGTCCCGGGGCTGGGAGGTGGCATTCGCTTGATGCGACTCAAAACACTGTGCATGGCGCTGCTGTGTTTGGGGCTTGCTGGACTTGTGAGCGGGTGTTCTGCGCTGAGTGGCGAGGTCTATTACAACAATGTTGAGGAAGCACGTCATGTTATGCTGCAGCAGTTGGAGGAAAAGTATCACAAGGAGTTCACGCTCACCGGCGAGGAGCGCTATACGTTTAGCGAGAGCGAAGGCTGCTACGTTTTCCGGGCGATGTTTCAAGATGAAGAGGGGCTGGAAGCGCAAGCTATTTTGGGACAGAAAAAAGGGTGGATAAGAAGGGTGATCGACGCGGGGCACATCGGCCCCTTCCCCACGAAAGACGATACCTATTCGGCCGTTTTCTACACCATGAAGGCAATTCGCGAGATAGAACCCCTGTTTGAGGGCGAACCCTTCGAGAAATACGTGATCTGCATAGACAATCCGCGCCACGCGTACTCAGACCTCTCCCTGACCTTGGAAGAGTTCTTTGCGGACGAGCAATCCTTTTACTGGCTCGACATCGTGCTGCCGGATGGTTTAACGGAGAAGGAATACACCGACACAATCTTTCGGTTTTACACGAAACTGAGAACCGAGCAGTCGCTAGCGTTTGAACTCACGGCGTACGCGAACGGGACAGAAATTTTTACCGATTACTATTTAGAAGCTGAAGGATTCTACCCCGATACAACCTACGACGACATAGAAGATCACATGTCGTTTTCTTACGGGGTTCCCATGCCCGAAGATAAATGGATGACCTGGTATTACCGCATCGACGAACAATTCTTGTGGGCCGACGAAATGTGGTGGTAAGGCCAGCGGAAAAATTTTTCGTTGCTTGATGTTTCACGTGAAACATTTTGAGCGAAAAAACCGTCTAAATGAAAACGGGGATGCTGGCTTGTTTTTGTGTTCATCTGAGGAGGATTGCGCTACACTGAGGCGCATGGAAACGGGAGAGAACAACAACCTGAACATGTTGCCGCCCGAGCGGCTGACACCAGACGAACTCGCACAGATTGCGCAGCTGGACTCGCGCGTGCTGAACATGCTAGCCGAGTGGGCAAACAAGCGGTTGACCTGCGTGCATTGCAAGCGTTGCACGCTGCGTTGCGAAGTGCTGAAGGAGCCGTCGCTCGACATTGGGCTGGTGGAAGAGGGCTTTGCGCGCATCGTTGCACTGCCGCCCGAGGAACAACCCGACGCCGTATTGCAGCTCACGCAGGAGCATCCCGAGATCTACTACGCGCTGCGCCGCTGCTGTTTCTGCGGCTACTGCACCGCCACCTGCCAAACTCACATGCTGGCGCCCGAGCGCATGCGCGAATGGCGCGGACTGTTCTTGCAGGCCGGCCTCATGCCGCCCGAGGACTCCACGCTGGTCATGGTGGACAACGAATGGAACATTTTCAGCGCCTACCGGGCCATCTACGGCATCGGCTACCCGGAGTTTGTGAGCCTGGCGGCCGCCGCCGAACACGGGCCGGGGTTGGTCGACACGCTATTCTTCCCCGGGTGCTCGCTGGTAAGTTATGCGCCCGGCCTCACGCGCACGGTGGGGAACTGGCTGAGCGCGGCGGGGGTGTCGTGGGCATTGAGCGACGACTGCTGCGGCAGCCCGCTGATGAGTGCGGGCATGTTCGACCGCGCGGCTGGCCTGCGCCAACGCATTCTCGACCAGATGCGCGCGGCGGGTATTACGCGCATGCTTACGGTGTGCCCGGGTTGTAGCGACGAGTTCCGCGAACTGATGGGCGACGAGATTGACATTGTGCCCCTTCCCGAGTTCATGCTGCAAAAGCTGCGCGAAACGGCGCACAGTGAGGGAACGGCACCGGCGCTCGCGCCGCTCGATCTCGCCAGCGTGACGTTCTTCGATTCCTGCCACGACCGCTTCGACGGGCGCCATGGTGCCTCCATTCGCCGCCTAGTGAAACGCACGCTGCCCGAGACCGACCGGCGCGAGTTGGATCACCACCGTAAGGGCACGCTGTGCTGCGGGGCTGGCGGCGCAGTGGCGGGCTTCGACCCGGACATCACGAACCGGCGCGTGTGGCGCATCATTGATGAGGCGCGCGCAACGGGTGCCGACACGCTCATCACCGCATGTCCCACCTGCACCTACACAGTTGCGCAGGCCTGTTTGGGAGCAGACCCGGAGCGCGGCATTGGCAACCGCCACTACTTGGAAGTGTTATTCGGCGAAACCATCGACTGGAGTGTGGTGTTCGGCCAGCTCAACGACATGTGGACCGGCGAATACGGCCCCTGGCTCAACCAGACGTTCTTCGGGTAACTTGTCATCCTGAGCGAGCGAAGCGAGTCGAAGGATCCCGTGCGGTGCCAACAGGAAGACGTCCCGCTAACGCCGCACGGGATCCTTCGACTACGCGCCTGCGGCGCTTCGCTCAGGATGACAAGAGGGGTCCGCAAACTCTATCTTTGCTGCTCCGGCCGATAAAAACCGACCCGCCTTTTAGCGGGTCGGTTTGTTCTTCTGATCTGGCTTTTTCTACCGGGCGCCGCCGCCTCCGCCGAAGCCGCCGCCTCCGCCGCCGGAAAAGCCTCCACCAAAGCCACCGCCGCTTGAGAAGTTCCCACTCGCGCCCGAGATGGCTGCTTGCGCGGAAGCCATGGTGTTCGCCATAGCGGTCTGCAGCAGGTCACCGCCCGAAGGCATAGCCTGGCCGTGCGACCCGTACAGCGGCGAGTACCAGAACCACCAGGGCACACCGTAGCCGTACGCCCCTGCTTCACCGTCGAACAGTTCCGGCATCTTCGTTTGCAGCTCGCTCATGACCTGCTTCGCGATGCCAAAGATGTACGCATACACCATGAACTCGCCCCACACCTTCACGTCGGTGGGCGGGCGCTCGTCCAGCGTGGAGAAGTCGCGCAGCCAGTTGCGCAGCGCCTTGCATTTCGCCACCAGGTTGTTGCCTTCCACACTGCGGCGCGGCATGTAGTTGCCGATGACGATGAGCGCGATGGCCGTGGGCAGCGTAAACGCCAGCAGCAGGAAGTTTTGCAGCACGGCCACCATCAGCAGGCCGATAATAAACACCGCCACGCCCAGGCCAATGAGCAGGCCCTGGTAGCGCTTCCCCTTAAATTCGAAGTAGTCGTGGCGGTTCGTTTCGGCCTCCACCACGCCCTGCCAACCCTTCATGGCATCGAGGAACGGCTCCGGATGATCCTTGCCATACTTCTGGATGGAGCCGAACCACAGCGAATCGGTGCCGCCCGCGATAACATCAAACAGCAGGTCAAGCGTTGCGCGGTCGATGGGATCGGTCACGGCGTCGGCTACAGCCGGCACGCGCGTGAAATAGTAGTCCTCCACCGTTTCCAAGCGGCCGAATGCCTTCGGCTCCTGGTAGCTGCCGCGATCGATGCGCAGCGCGCCGATGTGCGACAGGTGCATGAGCGTGGCCGTGAAGTCGTTCTGACTTTCGCGATTCCAGCGCCACAAACGGCCGATGACGGCCGGGTGCACGCCGGGCGCGGGCACGTCACGCCAGTATTCGTCCGTGAAGTCGGGTTTATGTTCGCGACCGTAGCGGAAGTACGACCACAGCGCCCACGCAATCAGCAGCACGCACACCACGCCGCAGCCGATGAGCAGCAGAAGGGCGTTCGTGCGTTCGCGGTTCGCCTGATCGGCCCAGGCCTGTTCCTCCGTCTTCGCCTGCTCAAGGCGCGCTACACCCTGGTGGGCCTTCAAGGCCTCGGGCGAGAGGTTCGTCAGCCACGACACGGGGAACAGCACGCGCGCCTCGGCGTACTGGCCGGCGTTCACGTGCGGGTTGTGATAGGTTACCGTGCCGTCCGAGTTGATGGTGACGGTGCCGTCGAGCGGACCGTGGCCCCAGGCCAGCACGTTGTCGCCGGGCACCACCTCAACGCCCTGCGGCACGGGTAGCGCCAGCGTCATGGTAACGTTGTCCGAGTCCTCTTCCCACTGGCTGCCGATGTACTTCCAGTACACCTCGCCCACGTCCTCGTAGGCCTGCACGCCGTTGATGACGGTGTAGTCCAGCTCAATCATCAGGCGCTCGTCGGACACGTTAAAGAAGGCGTACACGGCGTTCAGGGGCTTGTCGACGGAATATGCCTCTGTGCCGGGGCCTCCCACGTCGCGCCAGCTGAGAACGAATGGCACGCTGGGAAGCGTCTTCCACTCGCCCTCGACGGCGCCGTCCGCGCCCACGCGCGCCATGCGCATGGAGTTCACCTGCAACTGCGCGTTCGACGGCAGACCACTGAAGGTCCACCACACGGCGGTGAAATCGCCATTAAAGTCAAAGGTGCGCTGTTCGACGGCGTGCAGCGAGCCGTCGGTTTCGGCTTGGGCGGTGATGTCCACCTTCGTCATATCGTAGGATTTCGCCCACGCGGTGCTGGGCGCAGCCGCCACGATGGCGAGCGCGACGCACGCAAGCAGCGCGCAAAGCATGATGGCGCGGCTTAACCGCGTGTTGGCGCCGCGCAAACGCGGATTAAATAGGACAAGTTGCGAATCGCTCGTGTTTTGCACGATTGTGCTCCTTGCATGTTGGGGTTCGTCACGGTATCATTGCAAACCGCACCTATTATACTGCGGAGAGCTGACCGAGAGGCCGAAGGTGCTCGCCTGCTAAGCGAGTATACGCCAAAAGCGTATCTGGGGTTCGAATCCCCAGCTCTCCGCCACCGCATTGTTAAGCCCAGGAGACTGGGCTTTTTTTCATGCCGTTTGGCGGGAGTGTGGGGAAGTGAGAAGCTCGGCGAAGGCCGTGGAACTATTTCGCCCAGGGGGGCTTGAAGGGGCGACGGGGGTGGTCGTCGAGGCGTTTGGCTTTGGCGGTGGGCTTTTTGCCCCAGCCGGGATGATGGCGCACGAACACAGCGCGGCAGATGCGGGTGATAATGAGTCCAATGAGCGCGGTAGCGAGAAAACTCAGCGCCAGGTCAAGCACCGGTTCGTTGCGCTCAAGCAGCGCGTAGCCACACACGAACGCGAAGAACCCCGACAAAATGCCCGTGAGCCAAGTGAACCCTTTGATGAGAATTTCTTTCGCGCGGTTCGGCGAGTACTTGTACTGGGCCACCAGATACACAATAAGCGCCACCACGGCCAGCACCAGGAGCAAGGGCACGATGCGGGAAAGCCTAGCTATCATGTCGATGCTCCTTCTGTGCGAGAGTTACGGGTAGTGCTGCGGCGGCGTGAGCTGGCGTAGCGGGTGTTGCTAGAACTGCACCGTCGGCGCCGTTTCTGCGCCCGCGGTGGCGTCGAAGCTTTCGCGCTGCTTGAAGCCCATGGGGCCGGCCAGCAGCACGGCGGGGAACGTCTGGATGGCGGTGTTGTACTTCATCACGGTGTCGTTGTAGCTTTGGCGCATGTAGCTGATTTTGTCTTCCGTGTTGGACAGTTCGGCCTGCAGCTGCTGGAAGTTTGTGTTCGCCTTGAGGTCCGGATAGGCCTCAGCCACGGCGAACAGGCTCTTCAGAGCGCCGGTCAGCATGCCGTCGGCCTGCATCTTACCCTCGGGCGTGGGCGCGCTCATTACGGCCGCGCGAGCCTGCGTGACCTCGTCCAGCGTGCCGCGTTCGTGCGAGGCGTAGCCCTTCACGGTTTCCACCAAGTTGGGGATGAGGTCCAGGCGGCGCTGCAGCTGCACGTCGATTTGCGCCCAGGCGTTGTCCACCATGTTGCGCAACTTCACGAGGTTGTTGTACAGCGCGATGGCCGCGATGACCAGCACAACAACAATGACAAGAACAATGATCAATGCGGTGCTCATGATGCTCCTTTGTTCGGTTGACCTCATTCTACCATCGCGGGTGCCCAGCGTGCGGAAGTTGGCGCGAAGTCAAGAAACGGAAGATGCCCAGTCACCTGCTAGGCGGGGACGACCGCCGCGCGCAGCGAGCCAAACGCCGTCGTGCGCGCCCACCATCCGCGCTGGCGCGCAGCAACCGACAAGCGCAGGGCCGCGTCCACATCGGAACACACGGCGAAGGTTGACGACCCGCTGCCGCAGAGCAGTACGCCTTCCACGCCCGGTTGCTCCGTCGCCCACGTACGCACGTCCGTCAGTTCGGGAAGCAGCAGTTCAGAGGCCGGCGCCAGGTTGTTGAACAGCGGGACGTCTACGGCGCTGCTTGCGGTGGCGGCTGCGGCGGCCAGGTTCACGTCAAGCGGCTGCGGGTGTTTGTCGAAGGTGCGGTAGGCCTCAGCCGTAGACACGCCAGCGGCGGGCTTCATGAGCACGAGGCTTTTCTTGAGCGGCGTGAGGGTGTGCTCGAAGTGCTCGCCCGCGCCGTTGAAGCACGCACAGCCTCCGTGTAGGAAAAACGCCACGTCGCTGCCCAGGGCGTGGGCCACTTCTTCCAGCAGCGGGTCGTTGGGATTCACGCCCCACAGGTGCGCCGCACCCAAGAGCGCGGCGGCCGCGTCGGACGAGCCGCCGCCGAGGCCTGCCTGCGCGGGAATGTGCTTTTCGATGTGCACTTCCACCGTTTCGTGCTGGTTACGGCCGAGGCGACCAGCCAGAGCGGCGATGGCCTTGTGGGCGATGTTGTTTTCGGAGGGCACGTCGAGCGGCTCCAGGCCCTCGCGCGCAGAGGTTTCCACGTGCACGGTGAGGCCGCTTGCGTCTTCCGCGCCGGGCAAAAGGCGCAGATAGAGAATATCGTGCAGGTTCACGGCGTGCAGAATGCTGGTAGCATCGTGGTAGCCGTCGGCGCGGCGGCCGCCAATGCCTAAATACAGGTTGACCTTGGCTGGCGCGATGAGTTTCACTGCGCCGGAGCCGCGGGCGGGAGTGCGCTCGTCCAGCTGCTGCGCCGCGCGGGCGGTTGCCACCAAGTCGACGGGAGTGTCGGCGTCAGTCGGGCTGGTGGCAGGGCGGTTCTGGTTGTTGGGTTGTGTTGCAGTCATAGCGCTATCGTTTCTTCCTCTTGCTTGCGAAAAATCCGCGCAGCAGCGCGGCGCATTCTTCTTTTAGGACGCCGGGAACAACCTCGAATGTGTGGTTGAGGCGCTCATCAGCGTTGATGCGGTACAGCGTACCGAGCGCGCCGGCCTTCGGGTCGGGCGCGCCAAAAACACACCGATCGATACGCGCCTGATGCATAAGCCCGGCGCACATGATGCACGGCTCCAGCGTCACATACACGGTGCAGCCCGTGAGCCGCCACGCGTCCAGTTCGGCCGCAGTCTGCTTCATGGCCAGAAATTCCGCATGGCCCGCCGGATCGCGCGTGGTTTCGCGCAGATTGCAGGCGCGTGCGATGACGCGCGCCTCGGCCAGCGGACGGCGCGTTCCCGGGTCGATGGGCTCGTAAACCACAACGGCCCCGATAGGTACTTCGCCCAGGTCAGCCGCGTGTCTTGCCTCTTCCAGTGCCAGACGCAGATAGAACTCGTCGCTTTCCCGCGGCGCAAAGGGCGCGGTGCGCGAGGGCGGATGCTGGCCGGGTGCGTTGGCATCGGCTGTGTTTCGCATATCTAAATCGTCGTTCATGCGCTGTATTATATGGTATCCTTTGCTTGCGTTTCGGAGCCACTCCGAAAAAGCATGCGGCGAACGAGCGTTTCACGTGAAACATCCCGCCGCCGGGTTGCACGCAGGCCGCGCCTTTCGCGCAGTCACGAGCGCCGACCCCATCTCAACAAGCGGAGGCGTGGCCGAGTGGTTGAAGGCGGCAGTCTTGAAAACTGTTAAACCGCAAGGTTTCGTGGGTTCAAATCCTACCGCCTCCGCCAGATTTCTAAATACCTGATAATTGTTTTATTCCAAGGGTGCAGTAGCTCTATGGGTTTCAATTTTTCTAGCTTTTTATAACGGTTGTTTTTGGCTTTCTAACTTTGCACAAGTTTTTGAATTTTCTTGTACAAAAAAGTTGAAGGGTAACAGCACGCGAGAATGGCTGCGATTTCATTATCACCAGGAATTTGCGTGATTTCGAGGACTCGACGGTACCCTACATCGACCCAGTGGGGTTCCTCTCACTTCGGTAGGGGCTTCCGTGAGCGTCGCAGTTCTGGTTCGCGGAAGAAGAGGATAGCGGTGAGAGCGGTAGAGAGTATGTCGGAGGCGAGTTGAGCCCAGAAGACGGCGGCGAGCGGGGTGACTCCTGTGAGCGCGGGTAGCACGAGCGGAGCCGCCACTACGAAGGGAAGGAGGAACACTATCTGCTGGCAAAACGTGAGCAGGATGGCTTTGCTGGCGCAGCCTATGGCTTGGAAGTAGTTCGTTCCCATGATGCGCACCATTAGTACGGGCATGGCGAACAACGTCACGCGCAGAGCCCAGCAGGCGAACTCGGCCGTGACTCCCGTGAAGCCGAACAGACCCATGAGCAGCAGTGGGTTGAGCTCTATGACCAGCCAAAATACGGTGAGGCAGCCCGCCCCCACTGCGAGGGCGCGGCGCACCACTGCTCGCACGCGTGCAGCATCGCCGCCTCCGTGATTGTAGCCAATAAGCGGGCGCACACCCACCGCCACGCCAATGGCGGGTACGAGCGCGAACTGCGATACACGGCTGATGGCTCCCGACACGGCGAGCGCGTCGTCACCGCCGAGGATCGTGGCCGCACCGTACGCCACCACGAGACCGTTCAGCAGCAGATTCAGTGCAGCGTCGGAGCTGCGCACGATAAACGACGGCATGCCCAGCAGCGCGATGCGCCCCATCAGCTGCGCGTCGGGCCGCAGATCGCGCCAGCGCAAGCGAAACGGCATGTCACGCTTGAACAGGAAGGCTATCGTCATCACGAGGCACACCACCTGCCCCAACACCGTAGCCGCGGCGGCACCCACAATGCCCCAACCAAGCACAATAACGAACGCGTAATCCAGCGCGATATTCGCCACCGCACCCGCAATTTGCACTGCCAGCGTGCGGCTGGGGAAGCCCACCGCCCGCAAAAACGTGTCAATGCCCAGAGAAAACCCCAGCGCGAACGTACCCAACACGGTAAGAATAAGGTAGGTCTTGGCCTGCGCAAGTACCTCGCCCGATGCGCCCACCAAGCCCAACACCGGCTCGGCCCACCACAGTACCGTGGCACCGAGCAGCACCGACATCCCCACGAGCATTACCAGCGCGTTACCCAACACGTGAGCGGCACCTTCGCGCGAACCCGCTCCCAGGCGCAGCGCAACCACCGCGGTGCCGCCATCACCGATAAGCATGACTAGGGCATTCAGCAGCGTCACGAACGGCATGGCAATAGTGGTGGCCGCCACACCAGCCATGCCAAGCGCCTGTCCCACAAACATGCCATCCACCAAAATATAGAAGCGCGTGATTAGCAGCCCCGCCGCCACCGGCAGCGCAAAACGCGCAAGCAGACGGCCCACCTGTTCGGTGCCCATGGATGCATCGGGCTTCGGCCCCGCAACGCGAGGCTCCTCTTCCTTCCGCTGATCTCCGGAAACGCCCATGCGCACCCCCCTTCGCCTTCATCCCCGCTGGCAGCCACCGCCAGCCGCCGGCGCCCCGCGCCCCCCAGCTACCCGTCACCACCCCAAACACATGACTTGTCAATACCTCAAGCCTGTTTCGACATGATAACGCCTCCCCCGCAAGAAGCAAGCCCGGCCCACCGCACACATGGCGGCAGGCCGGGCCCAAGGAGGGGAGGCACTCTGTATTCGCCCAGGTTAGCGGGCTATATAGTACACATTCGGCTTCGTGCCGTATTCTTCGCCCAGCACGCGGGTCTGCTCGTTTGCCAGAAGCTTCGCCACGTCGCTCTCGGGGTCGTCCAAATCGCCGAAGATGCGCGCGTCACCAGGACAAGCGCGTACGCACGAGGGGTCAATGCTGTCGGTGTAACCTTTGCTGCGGCAGAAGTCGCACTTGTACACCTTCCCCACCTCGAAGTTCGCGTACATCCGCTGCTCCTGTTCGGTCAACCCATGCTCGGGGAAGTACCCCTCAATGCGGTCGGCCACATAGGTGCGCACATCGTAGGGGCAGGCCGCGATGCAGTACTTGCAGCCGATGCACTTGCTGTGGTCGATGTTCACCACGCCACCCTCGTCGCGATACGACGCGCCCGTCGGGCACACCGACACGCACGCAGCCTCTTCGCAATGGGCGCACAGCATGGGCGTGTACACCGCCGTCGCATTCGGATATACGCCCTGCTCATCCAGGGACACGTGCGAGTAAAACATGCCGGGAGGCGTGCCGTTCGATTGCTTGCATGCGATAGTGCAGGCGTTACAGCCCACGCATCGCCTCAGGTCGATCACCATTCCGTAGCGCATTTGTCCTCCCTCCTTATGCCTTGTAGACCTTGACGGCCACCGAGTTATTCAAGTTACCCATCATGAAACCAATGTCGCGTTCGTCATCGTTGAGCAGCGTGTTGTAGTGCGGGCCCTCGTGCGCGAAATCCACCAGACCGGCGCCCTTCGCGCCCCACTTGCCGGAAATGGCCAGCGTCGAGGGGTGAATCATCTCGGACAGATGCAGCACGCCCGAGGTTTTGCCGCCGTACATGGACTCAATCACCACTTCGTCGCCTTCGGCCAGGCCCAGTTCAGCGGCGCGCGCGGGTGCCAGCAGCACCTTCTTCAGGTTCGGGTCGAAGTGTTCCTCCACGTCGTGCAGCCAGTGGTTGTACGACAGACCCGACGAGTCGTTCACCTGGAAGTGCGTCTTGAACTGCAGTACCTTGAAGGGGAATTCCTCGGTGGGATGCATGCCTTCGAACTCGAAGAACAGCGGCGCGGCCGAGTACTGGCGCAGCACTTCGTCGATGTCGGCGTGCGGGAACTCGATGTTGTTCTCGGCCAGCATCTCACGCAGCATGCGCGCGGAGCGAGCGTTGTAGCTAAAGTACACGGGGATGCGGTATGCGTTCTCCGGGTGCCAGTGCCAAATGTAGCTGGACTTCACGTCGGGCAGCTCATAGCCCACGACGGCGCATTCGCTCACAGCGTCCCAGCCGTCGCCGCCGAACTGCGTCTTCAGCTTGCGTTCGACCACGTCAGCGTAGGTGTAGGGCTCCTTCGGACTGAGCGCGAACTCCTCAGCAATGCCACCGGGCTTGTCGGGCAGGAACTTACCCTGGAAGCCCTTGTTGGCAATACCCGTCATCTTCGGCAGAATGCCCAGCGCGTGTGCGTACTGAATGAGCAGGTCTTCCTGCTGGCGCGTGTCGAACACGGGCTCCACCACCGGCTTGCGCGCCTCAATAATACGCAGGCGGCGGCTGTAGTCGGACGTGCCCTTGTTGGAAATCCACGTGGCGTTCCACAGCGCGTAACGCTCAAGCGCGTGGTGCTCGGGCAGCACGATGTCGGCGAACTGCGTCAATTCATCCATCCAGAGCGAAATGGTGAACGTGAACGGAATCTGCTTGAGCGCTTCCACCACCGGCTCGGGGTTGGAGTTCGAACGCAGCGGGTTGCCGCCGCCCAGCACCATGTACACCTCGGGCTTGTAATCCAGGTAGTAGCTCTCCGGGTCCACGGCCGCGCGCCACACCAGCTGCATGACGTGCAGCTCGTGCGGGTAGAAGCATTCCAGCTTGTAGCTTTGCGGCGGGAACGACAGTTTCTCCTGGCCAAGCACCTGGTTTTTGAAGTTGTCGGACGCGGGCGGAACCAGCAAGCCGTCGGCATCGGTTTTCATCACGTGCAAGTCGCCGTGCTCCAAGCCCAGGCTGCCACCGGGGACGTCAATGTTGCCCAGCAGCTCGTTCACCACTTCAATAGCTTTGAACAGCTCCACGTTCAGCGGGTTCGAGTTCGCACCGCGGCCGGGCGCTAGCGCCATGGCCGGGCGGAAGGGGAACGTCTCGCCGTCAATTTCAATGGTGGAGCCAATGCGGGCGTAGTCCACCAGCTCCTGCGCAATGCGGCGCGTAGTGGTGGCGGGCACCGTGGTAACCTCTTCGGCCCACTCGGGCGTCATGTCCACCACGTAGTCCTTGATCAGCTGCAAGCAGGTTTTTACGCGCTTGCCCTGCACCTCATATTCGCCGAACAGCGCATACGTGTCGCCGACGGAGGTGTCGAACGGCACGGCCGCGTTGGCGGCCTGGTCCCACACGAGCGGCTTGCCCGTGGCCGGGTCGCGCACGTAATCCTGGAAGCACACCTTCGTGCCCTTGAGCGTTTCATACGCGTCTTCCACCAGGTAGGACGAGTTCGTGCGCACCTTGAGGAAGTGCTCGTCGCAGCGGCCAATTTCGTGCAGCATCACGTTCACGATGGCCCAGCACATGGCCACGTCGGTGCCGGGCGCGATGGGCACCCACTCGCCCGTCTGTGCGGAGTTCGTCTTGCGCGGGTTCACGCAAACCACTTTCATGCCGCGCGCGACGGCGTCCACGTACTCCTTCGTGTTCTGGTGCGCGAGGCCCCACTCGTCGCCGATGGAGCGGCCCATGAGCAGCAGATAGTCGCAGCGCTCCATGTCGCACTTGTCCACCTTCGTGCCTTTGGTGGCCATGGGGCCGAAGTGGTCGGCGCACAGCGGGCCGGAGGTGGTGAGGCCGTTCGGCGTGCCGAAGGGGCCTTCGAAGATGAGACGCTTGAACGAGTCCTCGTTGCCGAAGCCGGTCTGCGTGAACAGGCCGCGCGGGTCTTTCTCCATGCATTCCTTGAGCTTTTGCGTGGTAATTTCCATGGCCTCGTCCCAGGTGATTTCCACCCAGCCGGGATCCACGTCGAGACCCTTTTCGGGGTTCGTGCGCTTGAGCGGCTTCTTCACGCGGTAGGGATGGTACAAACCACCCAGCACCGACAGGCCGCGCGGGCAGAGTCGGCCCTGGTTGGTGGGCGATTTCGGGTCGCCCTTGATTTCCACGGCCACGCCGTCAACCACTTTCACCTGCGTGCCGCAGATGGGGTTGTGGCAGGCCGGGCACGTGGCTGGCTTCCACTCTTCGGTGGCGGCGGCGTGTGCTTGCGCGCCGGGAGCGAACCAGGTTGTGGATGCGCCGGCGCCGAGAGCGGCAGCTGCGCCGAGGGCGGTGGCGCCTTTCAGAAACGAACGACGGGACAGGGATGTCATGCGGGCACCTCCTCGGTGTCGATTGCGGGAACGGTCGCGGGTGCGGCTGCGGGTGCGGCGGCTGCGCGCTTGGCGAGCAGCGTGGTGCCGGCGGCGTACACCAGCATGCCGATGCCCACGGCGCCAGCGAACACGACCACTTCCACGATGTCGAAGGCGGGCGCGCCGGGCATTTCGAGCTCGGGAACTGCGGCGATGGACTGCGTGCCCCAGAAGATGGCCAGCTTCAGCAGCGGAATGGCCACCACGGCCAGGATGGCGGCAGCGCGTGCGGCAATGGTTGACGCGAGCGGGGCCACCAGCGCGACAACGGCCGCGACGACGGCGCACGCAAGGCCCAGCCAGAACAGCGGATGCGCGGCAATAGCGGCGAACTGGCTGCCCAGCACCGTGCCAGCGCCGGCGTTCAGCACCACGTCGAACGCGAGCGAAGCTGCGGTCAAAAGCGCACCGGTTGCGGTGAGCGCGCGCCAGGCGCGACTTTCGGGCTTGAAGGCCACGATGACGGCGGCCGCCAGCGTGCCTGCCTGAATGAGCGCAGGGCCAGCGCCCAGCAGCACACCCCAGGCGTCCTTGCCGCTGCAGGTGGTGAGCAGCCACGCTTCCACAGCCAGAAGCACCAGGCCAGTGATGATGCCCACGACGGCCAGCGCGCGACCAGCTGTTTCACTGCGCGCGAGAAGCACGGCAACAATGGTGAACACAATGCACAGCGGCAGCACGATAGCGTCGAAGAACACGGGCGACGACGGGTTCGCCGACGCGTACGCCAGCATGATGGCCTGCGGAAACCCGAGGTCAACCACAATAAGAACGGATGCAGCCACAAACGCCGCGCACGCCACGGCGTACAACTTCGCCATGAGCGCTCCGTCCATGAGTCCCGCCGTGCGCGCAATGCCGCCCACAACCAGCAGTCCCGCGCCGACGGATGCCAGCGTGTAGAACAGGGCAATGTAGAAACCCCACGGGTACTGCGATGCGCCGGCCATCGACTGACCAGCCATTTGGAAGATAAACGCCGCGATGCCGATAACGGCCAGCGCCGCGCCGACAATCCAAAACGGCTTCGGCACGCCGCAAACGAGACGCCCTTCCGAGCTCTCTTGCTTCATGGTCCCTCCTTTGAACCTCTCCTCTTAGTTGACTTATCAATTGACAAGTCATTGCATAGAGTACGAGCCTGATATTGACATGTCAAGTATTAAGACGTATCTTTTTCATTGGCGATGTTGAGAGGAAGTCCCATTAACAGCGATGATTTTTTCGTTGCAAGGAAATGGCGAAGCGGAAATTTTTGGATAAGTTACCAGGAGCAACAGGGCACTTTCGCCAAAGTTTTCGAACGAATTTTTGGCGCGAGGGCAGAAGCACTGCTGTGAGCTGAAAGCACGTGCGCCCATGACTAACGCATGGGAATGCGATTGCTGGGGAATACTATGTTGAGCGTAAAGGGGAAGCCATGAGTGAAAACATGAACGTGACAGCGGTAAGCACAACCGAGAATGAATACCTTGAAGCACTCAACGCGGCGGCGTTTTACGATTTCGCTGCTGAAATGCTGCTGACGCCGCTTCCGGCGCCTGGCCACAATGAAATTGTGGGAGTGGCTTCGCGCGTTCGTCTGCTTTTTGGCGAAGCGGCGCACGATGAGGACGCCTTGCCTGGCGTGCGTGAGTGGGTGGCTTGGTGTAAGCAGGTGGAGAATGCGGACGCACAAGCGGACGAAGGAGAACCGGAGGCGCTTGAGGCACTGCAGCGCGAAACGGCTGTTGATCGGACGCGCCTCAGCCGCGGCGTGGATGAGGCGGGACCGCTCCCCCCTTATGAGACCTACTGGCTTTCTTCTCCTGATGGCGATGGTGCATCGTCACAAGGTCGTCTGTCGGGCATTGCCGATGCGTACGCCCAAGCCAACGTGCATTTTGGTGGCGAACATGCCGAACGCGATGACTTCCTTGGTGTCGAGCTCGCCTTTTTGGCGCACCTTGCCCACCGCGAACTGACCGCCCTCGAAATCGGCGACACCACCGCAGCCCTCACCGCCCGCACCCAACGCGAAACGTTTGAGCGCGAGCACCTCTTCACCTGGCTCTCCACGTGGTGCACGTCAGCCACCCCCCACGCCACAAGCACCTTCTTCCCTCCCTTCCTCACCCTCCTCAAGACATGGGCAACCCCCGAAGAAACCAACAGCACCCCCAATTAACGAATTAACGAATTAACGAATTAACGAATTAACGAATTAACGAATTAACGAATTGTTGCACGCGTTCGGTGGGTGAGCGCGTGCAAAATGTTTCACGTGAAACATTCACTTCGCCATGCAAAAAGTGGCAGGTCACAGCGCCGCCGGCATTCTCGATCACGTGTTCCAACCGAAAAACAATCGAAAAATGGATGAAAAAACAATTACATAGATAAAAAAACGATCGCTTTTGGGAATGAAAACGTAAGCAAAAAAGAGTGCGCAAAAAGGAAGACCCCTTAAATGGCGTTCGAATAAATGGTGCGGAAGAATAATTGAAATGAAAAAATCGTTGGATTTAGTTTTTTGGATTTTTTATTGTGTGATATTCGAGTCCACAAAAAAAATGCCTGCCGGTTATAAGATGATTAAAATAATCATCTATAGCAGCGCGCTTGCGTTCTCTTTTATTCAGGGAGATTTAGTTTGGCAAGGAGTTGTTTGAGGGTGCGGCGTTCTTCGTCGGTGAAGTTGGCGAAGGCTTGTTCTTCCCATTGCCAAACGAGGTCATCCACCAGGCGCGCAAGTTCGCGACCCTTCGGCGTGAGACGCAGCGTGTGGCGGGCGCGATTGGTGGTGGAAGTTTCCACCGTGATATAGCCTTTTTTAGCCAAGCCCTTAGCGGCACGCGTGATGAGCGCGGGGTCTCGGAATTGGCGCTTCGCGATGTCGCTTTGGCTCACGAACATGTCGGGGCCGTCGTGATGCACCAGGTAGATGAGCACCGGGTACTCAGATTGACCGATGCCGTGCTCCTTCAGCAAATTTTGCATGTGCTGCTGATAGCGTGTCACGGTGTACACGAGGCGCTGGGCAAGATTCTTATGTGGACGGTCGGTATCAGGCATGTCGCCAGTTTATCACAGCCGCCCGTAAATTCGCCTTCTTATTGACATGTCAATTATTTTCCATAAAAGAGCGATAGCGAACGTATTAGTTAGCGCGAAGCGCGTCACACTTTTTGTAAAGCAGGAGGGGGCTTTTGTAGCAGCCCCCTCAAAAAACAGCAGTCCCGCTCCCTATCGTTCGTCCATTGGGACGAAGGGGCGCTTTCCTTTGCGGGTGGATTTGTATGCGGGGCGAATGATGCGCTTGCCGGCGACAATTTCCTCGAAGCGGTGCGCGGCCCAACCCGACATACGGGCGCACGCAAACAGGGGCGTGAACAGGTCCTCCGGAATACCCAGCATCGAATACACAAAGCCGGAGTACATGTCCACGTTCGCACACATATCCTTGCTGGTACCCTTTTCGCGCAGGATGACTTCGGGCGCCAGGCGCTCAATGTTCTCAAGCAGGCGGAACTCCGCCTCAAATTCCGTACCCACCGCCAGCTTCCCGGCGAACTGCTTGCAAATAATAGCGCGCGGGTCGGACTTCGTGTACACCGCGTGACCCATGCCGTACACCAGGCCCGTCCGGTCATACGCCTCCTTGCGCACGATCTTCGCCAGGTAATCGGCCACCTGACCCTCGTCCGACCAATCGGTCACGTTCTCCTTGATTTCCTGCTGCATGGCCAGCACCTGATGGTTCGCGCCGCCGTGTTTGCGACCCTTCAGCGAGCCAATAGCGCCCGCGTACGTGGAGTACGCGTCGGTATCGGACGAGGTCAGCACGCGCGTGGTGAACGTGGAGTTGTTGCCGCCGCCGTGCTCGGCATGCAGGCACAGCATGACGTCCAGCATGCGCGCTTCCTCAGGCGTGAACTGGCGGTCGGGGCGCAGCATGGACAGGATGGTCTCGGCCGTGGATTGACCGGGGATAAAGCGGTGCATGATCATGGATTCGTTGTTGTAGCGTGCGCGCTTCGCGTAATACGTCAGCACCATGATGCGCGGCAGGCGCGAAATAAGCGAGATGGCGGTGTGGATCTCGTGGTGCGCCGAGCGATCCTCGGCCTCCGGGTCATAGGCGTACAGCAGCAAAATGGTGCGCGCCAGCACGTTCATGATGTCGGGCGGCGTGTCGCGCATGATCATGGAAGCGGTGAATCCGTCGGGCAGTTCGCGCTCCGAATCCAACACGCTGATGAAACTGTCAAGCTGTTCTCGCGTGGGCAACTCGCCCATGAGCAGGAGATATGCCACCTCTTCGTAATTGAAACGGTGCTCAACCGACGGGTCGCCCAGAAGGTCGTAAATGTCGTAGCCGCGGTAGCGCAGCGAGCCCTCGTCGGCACTCTTCTCGTTATCGGACACCACGTAGCCGTGCACGTTCGCGATGTTCGTCAGGCCGGCCACCACGCCCGTTCCGTCGGCGTTGCGCAGGCCGCGCTTCACGTCGTACTGGTCGTAGATGGCGGGGTCAATGGTATTGATAGTCTTGAAGTTCTTGTAGAGGGCGATTTTTTTCTCTTCCTGCATGCATACCTCCCTGCGTCATGGACAGCCTCCGCCCGACGCCGCGCAACGCATCTGCGGCCGACGGGGGCCGGGAAGCGAAACTGAGGGCGGGGAGATCGGAGGGGTCGTCCGTTCGTGCTTTAGTATGATAAAGGGTCATCGCTTCCCGAACCAGTACGTTTAGGCGAATAGCAGAGGGAATCCGGACGAAGGCGTGTTACCCTCTACCGAACTGGGCGAATCTGAAGCCGCACACGGGATGCCGCTCACCAAACGATGACGGTTCGCCCCCGGGTACGTGGAGGGCGCGCGTCGTGCCCTAGAATGCGGAAGGCAACGTGACCGCCTGCCCGTCCTCCAGAAAGCGAGGTTCCCGGTGATTGAAGCCATGATCTCCCTCCTTGTTACCAAACGGGATTGGTTCTTCGAGCTCCTTCTTCAGCACCTCGGAATTTCGCTTTTGTCCATCGCGCTGGCGGCGGGCATCGGGCTTGCCCTGGGTATTGCCATTGCGCAGTGGCGACGCGGCGCGAAACCCGTGCTTGCGCTGGTGAACTTCGTGTACACCATTCCGTCCATTGCGCTGTTCGGCTTTCTGATTCCTGTCACGGGCATCGGCGATGTCACCGCCATCGTGGCGCTGACCATCTACGCGCTGCTGCCCATGGTGCGCAACACCTACACGGGCCTGACCACCATCGACCCCGCCATTGTGGAAGCCGCACGCGGCATGGGCTCCACCGACCGCCAGCTGTTGCGGCGCATTGAGCTGCCGCTGGCCGCGCCCGTTATCATGAGCGGCGTGCGGAATATGGCAACCATGACCATCGCGCTGGCCGGCATCGCGTCCTTCATTGGCGCAGGTGGGCTGGGCGTGGCTATTTATCGCGGCATCACCACGAACACCCCGGCCATGACATTGGCGGGCAGCGTGCTTATTGCGGCGCTGGCCATTGTGGTGGACTTGCTGTTGGGCGTGGCGGAGAAGCGAACGCGGCGGCATTTGGAGCCTTCGCGCAAGCGGGCGGGGGCGAAACGGGGTGCAGGCGCGGGAGCCGCCGGTGCTGCGGGCGCGCCGGGAGCCTCGTGGGTGCGCAGGCGCGGATGGGCCGTGGGTGCGGCGGTGCTTGCGGTGGTGGTTGTGGCTGGTGGAGCGTTCGCATTTGTGAACCGCGATGGCGGCGCGCACGCGGGCGCGGGCAGCGCGGGCACCATCAACATTGCCACCAAGCCCATGACCGAGCAGTACATTTTGGGCGAGATGCTAAACACGCTCATCGAACACGACACCAACCTCGCCGTGGAACTCACGCAGGGCGTGGGCGGCGGCACGGCGAATATTGAACCCGGCATCGAAAAGGGCGACTTCGACATGTATCCCGAGTACACGGGCACCGGCTGGAACGCCGTGCTCAAGCACGAGGACACGTACGATGAATCGATGTTCGACACCATGCAGCAGGAATACGAGTCGCAGTTGGGGCTTACGTGGCTGGGCATGTACGGCTTCAACAACACATTTGGCCTGGGCGTCAGCCGTGAAGTGGCCGAACGCTACGGGCTGCACACGTACTCAGACCTGGCGAAGGTGGCGGGCGAGTTGCGCCTCGGCGCAGAGCCGGACTTCTTCGACAGGCAGGACGGCTACCCCGGGCTGCAGGCGGCCTACCGCATGAACTTCGGCAACACGCGCGACATGGACATCAGCCTGAAATACCAGGCGCTGTTTGAAGGCCAGGTGGACGCCATCGTAATTTCCACCACCGACGGGCAGGTGGCCGACGAGCGGCTGGTGGTGCTTGAGGACGACCGCCACTTCTATCCGTCGTATTTGTGTGGCAATGTGGTGCGGCGTGACACGCTGCAGGAGCACCCCGAACTGCGCGATGAACTGCTGAAACTTGAGGACACCATCACCGACACCGACATGGCTCGCATGAACAACGAGGTGGAAACGCAGGGCAAGGAGCCGAAGGACGTCGCCGACGCATTTTTGGCCGAGAGGGGGCTGATCTAGATGGCGAACGAACAAACTGCCACCATGGCTGCCGTGGCGTTTGAGCACGTGACCAAGCGGTTCGGCGACGTGACCGCCATCGACGATGTGAACCTCGCAGTGGAAGAGGGCGCGTTCGTCACTATTATTGGTAGCTCGGGCTGCGGCAAAACCACGTTGCTGAAAACGGTGAACGCGCTGGTCATGCCTGACGAGGGCCGCGTACTCGTGCACGGGCGCGCCACGAGCAAACTCAACCCTATCGAGCTGCGCCGCTCCGTGGGCTACGCCATCCAGGGCAGCGTGCTGTTTCCCCACCTCACGGTGCGACAGAACATTGGCTACGTGCCCAGCCTGCTGAACCAGCGCGACCGCGTGCGCACACACGAGGCCGTGGAGAAGTGGATGGACCTGGTGGGTCTGCCCGCTGAACTGGCCGAACGCTTCCCCGCCGAACTTTCGGGCGGGCAGGCGCAGCGCGTCGGCATCGCCCGCGCGCTTGCAGCTAGCCCCGACATCCTGCTTATGGACGAGCCCTTCAGCGCCGTGGACGCCATCACGCGCACCTCGCTGCAAGACGAGCTGAAGCACATCCACCAACAGACCGGCATCACCGTGCTGTTCGTCACGCACGACATCGACGAGGCACTTGACCTGGGCGATCGCGTGCTGGTGATGGAAGGCGGCCGCGCCGTGCAATACACCACCCCCGGCGAGGTGCTGCACGCCCCCGCCACGGCATTCGTCGAGCGCCTGGTCACCCGCAAACAAAGCGTATACGCGCGGTAGGCCCTCGCCACTGCCTCAAACAAGGCACACGATTTTTCGCGGAACCCCCTTCTCAAAAATAGTCAACGGCGTAGGATGAACGCCAAGCTATTGACCGGCCGGTCAATGGGAAGGTAGCGCCAACGTGAGAGAGGGGGCCTCATGAACGAACGACGCGTACGCGGCAAGGACGGCGAACGCAGCGCAACAAGCGCAACCAGCGCAAACAACCCCTTCGCCAAGTTCGAAAGCCTGCCCGAAGAGCGGCGCGAGGCCATTGTAAACGCGGCGGTGGAAACGTTCGGGCGCAACGACTACAAAAGCGCATCCACCGAGGCCATCGCGCGGCGCGCGGGCATCTCAAAGGGGCTGCTGTTCTTCTACTTCAAAAACAAGAAGGAGCTGTACCTCTACCTCATGGAGCACCTCATGAGCAAAATTGAGGCCCTGGTGGTTGACGAGGAGTTCTACCAGATCGACGACTTCTTCGAACTGTTCCTGTACGCGGCCGAGCGCAAGCGCGACGTGCTGGAGAGGTTCCCGTTCCTCATGGAGTTCTCCATCCGGGCATTTTACCCAGATCACAAGGACATTAAAGACACCATGGACAACTGGAACTGGTCGAAGATCGACCTCATGTTCAACACGTACTTCAAAAACGTGCGCTTCGACCGGTTTCGCGACGACGTGGACCCGCGCTACGTGGTTGACCTGATGATTTGGCTGGCCGACGGCTATATGCACCAGCAGCGCGCGCTGCGCCGCCCCATCAGCATCGACGGAATGATGGACGAGATGCGCCGCTGGTGCGAGATGCTGCGCGCCTACGCCTACAAGGAGGAATACCGATGAACAGCCCTGATCATGCGCCCGTTATTGAGTTGCGCGGATTCACGAAAGATTACGGGAACGGGCGCGGCGCATTCGACGTGTCGTTCGCCATCGAGCCGGGCGAGGTGTTCGGCTACCTGGGCCCCAATGGCGCGGGCAAAACCGTGACCATGCGCAACCTGATGGGCTTCATTCGCCCTGATAGCGGCACCGCGCGCATAGGCGGCCTCGACTGTTTCCGCGACCGGGCGCGCATTCAGGCGAACCTGGGCTATCTGCCAGGCGAAATTGCCTGCATGGACGAGATGACCGGCACGGCGTTTTTGGAGTTTATGGCGCGCATGAAGAAGCTGCGCGACCGCACGCGCATGAACGAGCTGGTGGACTACTTCGAGCTGGATCCCGCGCGCCGCATTCGCAAGATGTCGAAGGGCACGAAGCAGAAGGTGGGCCTCGTGTGCGCGTTCATGGGGCGGCCCGACATTATTTTGCTGGACGAACCGACGAGCGGCCTCGACCCGCTCATGCAGAGTCGCTTTATTGAGCTGGTACTGGAAGAGAAGCGGCGCGGGGCTACCATTATTTTGTCGTCGCACCTGTTCGACGAGGTGGAACGCACGTGCGACCGCGTGGCGTTCATCCGCGCGGGGCGGCTGGCGGCCGTGGAGCACATGGACGATGTGCGGCGGTCGCGCAAGCGCGTGTTCGTGGTCACGTTTGCCGACGCGGGCGAACGTGACCGCTACCTGGCCGCGCACACCGAGGCGCACGCGGTTGGCGCTGCGGCGGCGGAAACCCTGGTCACCGGCGCTATGGACGCGTTCGTAAAAGACCTCGCCGCCTACCGCGTGGCCGACCTTACCGCCCGCGAGCAAACCCTCGAAGAGTTGTTCATGCACTTGTACGGCGCGTCGGAAGAAGCGCAGCCCCACGCCTCTGCGTCGAAAGGAGGCAGCCATGAGTAGTACTTTGTTCGCGAAGGAGTTGCGCGCCAACGCGTTTGTGACGGCCATCATTGCGGCCGTGCTGGCCATGTACATCGGCGTGATTGTGAGCATGTTCGACCCTGACCTGGGCGCAAGCCTCGACATGATGATGGAAAGCATGCCCGAGCTGTTCGCCGCCTTCGGCATGGCGAACGCTGCCACCACGCTCACCGACTTCCTCATTAACTATTTATATGGGTTCTTGCTGACGATGTTCCCGTTCGTACTCATTCTTATCATAGTGAACAAACTCATGGTGCGCTATATCGACCGCGGCACCATGGCATATCTGCTGGCCACGCCGAACAGCCGCACGCGCATCGCCGTCACGTTGGCCGGTGTGCTGGTGGCAGTGCTGGTGCTGCTGGTGGCGGTAACTACGGCGCTTGAAGTAGGCTTTTCCGAGGCGCTGTTTCCCGGCGACCTCGACACGGAGGCGCTGCTGCGCATGAACGCGGGGCTGCTGGCGCTGTGGCTATTCCTAGCAGGAATGTGCTTTTTCTCGGCGTGCCTGTTTTCGAACGCGGGGCTGGCGCTGTGGGCGGGCGGCGGTCTGGGCATCCTGTTCTTCCTCATGCAGATGGTGGGGCAGGCGGGCGACAAGTTCGAGTGGCTGAAGGACGTGAACCCGCTCATGCTGTATGATGCCACCGGGCTGGCGGCATCCGAGGACGGCGCGATTGGCGGGGCCGTGGCGCTGGCCGCGGTGGGCCTCGTGCTGTTCGCCGCCGCCGTGGCTGTGTTCGACCGCCGTAACCTGAGCGTGTAGGGTGTTGCGGAAGGAGAGGCGTTGCGCGGCTTCCTCTTCCGCACGTGTTTTCGGGGCATCTTCTTCGGATAATCCCTACGTTTGCCGGGCCCTGGTTGCCGGGGGCGGCGGGGGAACGTTACACTGGGCGGCGAGAGTAAACTGCGCGTGCGTGCAACGCGCCTCAGACGAAGGAGAAGCGTATGTCTTGCAAAGAGAAAAGCCCGGTCATCGGTATTATTATGGGGTCGGAGAGCGACATGCCGGCCATGGAGCCGTGCATGAAGCAGCTCGATGAGTTCGGCGTGCCTTACGAGGTGAAGGTGGCGAGCGCGCATCGCAAGCCAGCCGAGGTGCACGAGTGGGCGTCGACGGCGCACGAGCGCGGCATTCGCGTGATCATTGCGGCCGCAGGCAAGGCGGCTCACCTGGGCGGCGTCGTGGCAGCGTACACGCCGAACCCGGTTATCACGGTGCCGATGAAGACGAGTGACCTGGGCGGACTTGACTCGCTGCTGTCCATGGTGCAGATGCCCTCCGGCGTGCCGGTGGCGTGCGTCGCCATCAACGGCGCGAAGAACGCCGCCATCCTGGCCGTGCAAATGATGGGCACCGGCTGCGACGGTGCCCGCCAGAAGATCATCGACTTCAAGAAAGCCATGGCCGAGGCGTAAAACCGCTGGCGGCCGGCTGCCGGTCGAAGGGTGCTTGGCGAAAGTGAAATGGCTTCTCGCGGATTGACGGGGAGCCATTTTTATGGGTTGTTGCAAAGTCCTTTAACCGCGAGGATTACGGCGGAGGGCGATTCATCGCCCTACAAAATGTGACGCGCTATCGCGCTGGCTAGTACGCCATGAGTTCTCGCGTCCCTAGCCTTATGACGCGGGCTGACCGACTTGAAGGCGTCGACTTACAAGTGGCAAAACCTCCGTAGGGGCTTTCTCCAGAAAGTCCGTTCGCGCGAAGCGCGAAAACGCAGGTCATGGTTGAATTCTCCGCCTGCGGCGGAGAGGGCGCTTCGTGAAGCGCCCCTACGTATATTACCTTTTTAGTTAGATTTATGTTGCATAAAAGAGCCCCCCGCCATGGTGGTAGGGAGGGCAACCACTCCGTGGCGTATTCGTTAGCGCGAAGCGCGTCACATTTTTGTGAAGCAGAAGGGGGCTTTTATTGCAGCCCCCTTTCCTTTTCGCTCTTAGTCCCCGAATTCGAACAAGTCACTCAAAAAATCGCCACGCTTCTTCTTTTTGTGACCCTTTTTGTAATGATCGTCGTCGTACTTGTCGTAGCGCTTGTCGTAACCTCGATCGTCATAGCGGCGCTCGTCGTAGCCACGTTCGCGTTCACGCTCGTACGACGCCGCCTGAGGCGCCGCATAGGCAGCCGCAGCAGGAGCGGCTGCCGCGGGCGCGGCCGCCGCGTTCGCTCGCTCAATAATCTTGTCGAGTTCGCCGCGATCCAACCACACGCCACGACACTGCGGACAGTAGTCAATCTCGATTCCCTGGCGCTCGCTCATCACCAGATCAACATTGCAGAGGGGGCATTTCATATCGTCACCTGCTCTCTCTCGAAGGTAACAAAATACTACCGAACCCCCATCCCCAAATTCCCCCCACCCCC
>DSLMC04103__coassemble_610_pt1 | contig 24414 bp, 18 predicted proteins | sample DSLMC04103__metabat2_high_PE_001 | metagenome-assembled genome bin DSLMC04103
TAACGAATACCACAATAGGCATCCTTTTTACGACAGAGAAGAGCTCGACAGAAGCTTTTTTTGAGTACCATTATCAGTTTATCTTCCGGCACTAACAGCTGAAACAGTTGACTTAGATGGTGATAAAAGGTTTTAGGTTATTACACCTAATTAGAGAAACTAAAAAGTACCGTTTTTGATGGTGCGGGCGAAAGGACTTGAACCTTCACACCTTTTGGGTACCAGAACCTAAATCTGGCGCGTCTGCCAATTCCGCCACGCCCGCACGGCTGTGAGTGCGCTTCAAAAAAAGCGCAGCGAACATGATAGCAGAATGTGCGCGATTAGGCAGCGACGATTGAAAGCGTGTAGGCGCGCTCGCCCTGCGTGAAGGGGCGAAGGAGGTTCTCTACCAGGGTGCGTGCCTGTTCGTCGGCTTGGGTGAGCATGTCGGTTTGGTTTACTTTGCCCTCGGCGTCGGAGTGGGCGGCTTTCAGAGCCTCGGCGGTGTCCTGCTTGTTTTCCCAGTTGAATAGCGCGAATGTGGAGTCGTAGAACTCGAGCGAATCAGGGTCAATCTCAACACCGAGAAGCTGGGCGGCGGGCAGGCGTACGGTGATAGTGTGACCGTTTACATCGACGGAGGCTTGCGACAAATCGACGCCGGCGCGTATTTCGGCGTCATACACCATGGTGAAGCCCTTCTTATTAATGAAGTCTATTTCACCATTTTCGTAGCGCACGAGCCCGCGGTATTCCAGCTTTGCGGTGGCCAGCTCGCTCGCATTCGTCAGTTGTTCTTGGATGGACGTGGAACTCAGCTTGACACTGGGCTCGAACGCGCGCTGAAACGCCAGCGTACCAACCACACCCACGGCCACCAGCGCCACGGCCACCACTACGGCGAGCAGCTTCTTCATGAGATCCTCCTTGGATTGTCCTTTGCGGGGCAGGATACCACGGCAGGGGAGTGGCCCCTCCCGTTCAACAAGCCTTTGAAGGTGGCGCTGCGCCTACGCGAGGCGGGCGTAGAAGCGGCCGTCGCGCTGCTCGACGGTGATGCCATCCAGGTCAGCCACGTAGCTGCGGAGCTGCGGGTAACCCAAATCGCGCACCTTGAACGTGCGGAATTTGGCGCGCACGCGCTTGCCAAGGGCACCCAGCTCGGCACCCTCGGCGCCCGCATCGGCCACGGTCTGGCGAATGAACGCCTCGGCACCCGTGGCAGTGGAGGTGGCGGGGGCGACAGCGGCGGGAGCCGTTGGGGCTGCTTGGGGCTTCGCCTTGCCCGCGTTCGCCTTTGTGGTGCGGCGCTTTGGCGCGGCCTTGGGAGTGGGGGTATCGCTCGCCGTGTCGCGCTGTGCTTCGTCGGACGTCTTGCGAGGCTTCGCTTCGCGCGCCTCGTGCTTGGTGGTGCCGCCGCGTGACGCCGCTGCACGTTTGCGCGTAGCGCGGCCGGGGCGGAAGTCCACGGGCTCGCTTGCATCGCTTGCAACCCCAGTCTCAGCCGCAGGTGAAGGAACTTCCTCGGCAGGCTTTTCAGCTTGAGGAGCCGCCTTTGTCGCGCTGGTTTCTTTCGCAGTCTTCGGAGTTTCAGGCGCTGCGGGTGTCTCGGCCTCCTGCTTATCGGTTTTGTCGGCGGGCTTCAACGTGCTTGTAGTGCCGCGCTTGGCGCTCATATGGGTGGAGCGTCGCAGCCGCTTCTCACCAACTGTACCCGTACTTTCACGAGGCTGCTCGTTCGCCGCCTCGGACGCGGCGGCGTTCTCGCGCTCACTAGCAGGGTTCTCGCCAGCAGCAGCGACCGCTTCACCCGCAGCAGCTTCCGGTTCGCGCTCCGTACTCTTTTCCTCAGCCAGCTCCACCGTGACAGAGCTGCCGTCCTTCGTCACCACGACGCTCTCGAATTCATCCAGCAGCTTCTTCAGCTGATTCGTGCCGTAGCTGCGCACGTCGAAGTCGGGGTAACGCTTCAGCAGGCGGCTGCCCACCTCGCCAAGGCCAGTTGACTTACCATTATTCTGGTTGTCAGTGATGATGTTCACCACGGCCTGTTCAATCTCTTCAATAGAGGGGCCGGTGTTGCTCTGGCTATTTGCAGCCTGTCCGCCCTGGTCAGGCTTGCCCTTGCCGCGTCCGTTCTTGCCGTTACCCGGCAACAAAAGCTCCAGCGTGGTGAAAATGTCGCACGCCTTGCGGAAGGGGACGGGCGTTTTCTTCTCGCCCATGCCAATGACCGTGAGGCCGCTTTCGCGGATGCGGCTGGCCAGGCGCGTGAAGTCGCTGTCGCTCGATACGATGCAGAAGCCCTCCACCGACCGCGTATATAAGATGTCCATGGCGTCGATGATCATGGCCGAGTCGGTGGCGTTTTTGCCCTGGGTGTAGCCGAACTGCTGGATGGGCGTGATGGAGTTTTCCAGCAGCGCGTCTTTCCATTTGGCGTGCAGCGTGAGCGTCCAGTCGCCGTAAATGCGCTTATAGGTGACGGTGCCGTACTTCGACAGTTCGTCGGTGATGGGTTTGATGTATTTGGCCGAGACGTTGTCGGCATCTATTAAAAGGGCGAATCGTTTTTCTGAAGACTGTTTTTCCACGTGCCTGTGCTCCTCAAAGGTTGTGAGGGTGGGCGCCCCTGGCGCCTTAATAGGGTGGCCGGGCTTGCCCGCTGGCGCCGAAAAGGCGACCAAAACGGCGCGAAACGCGGCATTTCTGACGACAATACTACTCTAGAAGGGCCGATCAGCGCCGGATTGCAGCGATGCTGATACAATTTGTCCATAATCCCTCTTGCACTCGCCGCCCAAAATCCGTATACTTCCACCTTGCGCCTTGGTGGCTATAGTTCAGTTGGCTAGAACGCCAGATTGTGGCTCTGGAGGTCGTCGGTTCGAGTCCGATTAGCCACCCCAGCGCGCTTTTTGAAATTAGGGCTTGCAATCACAACTTGCATGCTTTAAGATAGCCCAGCGCTTTGCGCACTTTGACATAGTTTTCACTTGGACCGTTAGCTTAGTTGGTAGAGCAGGGGACTCTTAATCCCAAGGTCCGGGGTTCGAGTCCCCGACGGTCCACCATTTGAATTCTAGGAGGTCAGACACCATGTCTGGCCTTTTTTGTTGCTACGATGAAGGGCGCGCCGCGTCCGACGTCCCGGGCCCGTGCCCGCGGCCCGCACGCACCTACGCCACAAACCTCCCCAGCAAAAATCCCACCACCACGCATGCCGCGCCTAGCACCGCGGCGAACGCCATGAGCCGCGCATCGCGCTTCTCGCGGCGCACACGCTCGCGCTCGGCGCGCGCCTTCTCTAAGAAGTAGGAATACCCCTCGGACGTGATAACTACAATGGTGCCACGTCGCCCCTCGGTCTTCGTCGCCAGCGCGCCGCGCTCGATGAGTTCGGTTTGCAACTCATCGTCGGGACGGAAGGGGAAGGCGCAGCGATACACCAACTCACCCTCAACGCTGCACGTCGCACGTTCGTAGTCGATGAGGCGTCGAAGTTCGCGCTCCTGCGGTATGTTCAAAACGAGGGACACACGTAAGCCTTTCGGGTGGGTGAGAGGGGTCTTGCGCGGAAGGTTTTCTGTCGGTTTCCATGATAGCTGCTTGTGCGTCTGCGCGCTGTGGAGAATCGCCCAGATTCAATCAACGTTTCGGCGAAGGTTTCGCGCGCCTCACCGTACCCGTCGCACGCCCGCCACAGCGCCCGTCGCACGCGCATAATGCGACATAAACCCCTCCCGCACCCTCACATACGCCACGCCCTCCCGCGTCTTTCGTCGGTTCTTCGTGAACCTGCTTCCTCAACCGTCCCATATGTGCCATAATTCCGTTTCGGTGTGCTCAGAGCGTGCATCGGCGAAGATCAGGCGAAGCCGGCGCCAACGCGCTTTCGCAGGGCAGCCGCCGAGCGCGCCGCACGACGTCGCAAGGCGATGACAGGAAATGATGGAGGATAGTTACGTGGAAACAAAAGTTGAGGCATTGCAGGATAACCGCGTCAAAGTGACCGTTACCGTCGATGCCAAGGATATCGATACGCGCATCAAGAAGACCTACAAAGACTTTGCGCACAAGTACAACTTCCCCGGGTTCCGTGCGGGCAAGGCTCCCCGTCCAATCATCGACAACGCGCTCGGCGCTGAGGCGGTTCCCGCTACGGTGACCGACGACGTGGTGAACGCAACCTATCCTCTCGCTATCGACGACAACAACCTGTTCCCCGTGGCGAAGCCGAAGTTCGCCGAAGACATGGGTCTGGTTGAGGGCGGCAAGCCCTTCGAGTACAGCTTCGAGGTGGAGGTCAAGCCCGAGTACGAGCTGACCAACTACGAGCCCGTCGAGGTCAGCCTTCCGCCGGAGGGCGCGTCCGACGCGGAAATCGAGCAGCAGATTGAGGCGCTGCGCGAACATTATTATGACTACGAGGATGCCGCGGCGGCCACGAAGGTCAAGGAGGACAGCTTCCTCGACATCGCCATGAAGGCCACCGACGACGCCGGCGAGGAAATTGAGTCCATGACCACGGACTCGCGCCTCTATGGCCTGGGTGCCGGCATCCTGCCGCCCGCCTTCGACGCCGAGATCGTGGGTATGAAGAAGGGCCAGAAGAAGGAATTCTCCATCGACATGCCTGCTGAGCCGACCATTCTCACGCAGCCGCTGATGGGCAAGACCGCAAAGATCAACTTCGAAGTTGAAGTGAAGGTTGTCAAGAACAAGGTGCTGCCCGAGGTCACCGACGAGTGGGCCAAGGACACGCTTGGTTTCGAGGACGTCGCCGACCTGAAGAAGCGCATCGCCGAGTCCATCGTGCAGCAGAAGGAAGACGTTCTGCCCCGCATGAAGGAGAACCAGGCGCTTCAGGCGCTGGCCGAGCGCTTGGAGGGCGAAGTGCCTGAAGGCATGCTGGAGGATTCCGAGACCAGCCTTCTGCAGGACTTCTTCCAGCAACTGCAGAGCCAGGGCGTGAGCTTTGACGCCTACCTGGCCCAGCAGGGCATCACGGCCGACCAGTTCAAGCAGGACGTGAAGCAGCAGGCACAGGATATGGCGAAGCAGGACCTGGCGCTGGATGCGTGGGCCCGCCACTTCGACATGACGGTGACCGACGAAGACGTGGCCGAGGAATTCGTGAAGAGCGGCGTTGAGGACCCGAAGGCACTCCAGGCTGAGTGGCGCAAGAACGGCCAGCTGCACATGGTGCGCAGCGGCATCCTGCGCACGAGGGCCGCTCTTGACGTGGTGGAGAAGGCCGTCGTGACCGAGATGCAGCCCGCCACTGCGGAAGAAATCAAGGAAGAGAAGAAGTCGTCCAAGAAGACGGCTGCAAAGAAGACCACTAAGAAGGACGAGGCTGCTGGCGAGGAAGCTTCCGAGAAGAAGCCCGCCAAGAAGCCGGCTGCCAAGAAGGCCAAGAAGGACGAGGCCGACAAGGCCGCTGACGCCGAATAGTCGCTTGCACGGCGCGCGGCTGCATTCCCCCTGCGGGAGCGCCGCGCGCCTTGTCACTGGTAACGAAACGGTAGCTTGGCCTTGCACGGCAGCGAAACGTACCTCACTATGGCATATGACGATAGGAGCGGCCAAGGTGGCCGCAAGCGAAAGCGAGGCATACTATGGGTTTTGATACGAAAGCGGCTCTGATCCCTTACGTTATCGAGCAGTCCCCGCGCGGTGAGCGCAGCTACGACATCTATTCTCGCCTGCTCAACGAGCGCATCATCTTCTTGGGCGAGCAGATTGACGACAACGTGGCGAACTCTGTGGTGGCACAGCTGCTGCACCTGGAGAGCGCCGATCCCGAGAAAGACATCTCCCTCTACATCAACTCGCCGGGTGGTTCTGTCACGGCGGGTCTTGCCATTTTGGACACCATGAACTTCATCAAGTGCGACGTGTCCACCATCTGCCTGGGCGAATGCGCGTCCATGGCCGCCGTGCTTCTGAGCAACGGCGCCAAGGGCAAGCGCCTGTGCCTGCCGAACTCCATGGTGCTTATCCACCAGCCCTCCGGCGGCGCGCAGGGCCAGCAGACCGAAATTGCCATCGTGGCCGACTTCATGCTGAAGACCCGCAATCGCTTGAACAAGATTCTCGCGGACAACACGGGCCAGACGCTGGAGACCATCCAGGCCGACACCGAGCGCGACAACTACATGACCGCGGAAGAGGCCCTGGCGTATGGCCTGGTCGACCGCATCACCACGTCGCGCGCAACCACTGCTGCGAGCACCGAAGAGAAGAAGAGCGAATAACTTTCATGACGAACGACAGACACGAGGAGTTCGCGAACCCCGAGGACATTGCGTGTGCCTTCTGCGGCAAGCATCCGCACGAGGTGACTGCGATGATCTCGGGGCCGAACGGCATCTATATCTGCGACGAGTGCATTTCGGTGTGCGCGGATGCCATGATGCGCGATTTGGGCCTTTCCGTCCCGCCTGAGATGGCGGGAGGGTTTGGCTTTGAATCCGACGAGCCCACCGGCCGCCACGCCAAGCATGGCGCGGCCGACAACGTGATATTTGCCTCGCCCGATGAGCCCACGCCCGAAGACGTGTTGGCCGATTTGCCCACGCCGCACGAGCTGTACGCCGAACTCTCCGAGCACGTGGTGGGTCAGGAAGCCGCCAAACGCGCGCTGTCCGTGGCCGTGTACAACCACTACAAGCGCATCAGCTTGGGCGCGGACGCATCCGACGGCGAGGTGGAGCTGGCCAAGAGCAACATCATGCTTTTGGGTCCCACGGGTTCGGGCAAGACGCTTCTCGCGCAGACGCTCGCCCGCACGCTGAAGGTGCCGTTCGCCATTGCGGACGCCACCACGCTCACCGAGGCGGGCTACGTGGGCGAGGACGTGGAGAACATCCTGCTCAAGCTTATGACGGCGGCAGATTTCGACATCCCGCGCGCCGAGATTGGCATCATCTACATCGACGAGATCGACAAGATTGCGCGCAAGGCTGAAAACCTGTCCATTACGCGTGACGTGTCGGGCGAAGGTGTGCAGCAGGCGCTGCTCAAGATTGTTGAGGGCACGGAGGCGAGCGTTCCCCCTCAGGGCGGGCGCAAGCACCCCCAGCAGGAGCTTCTGCATATTGACACCACGAATATCCTGTTCATTCTGGGTGGCGCGTTCGTGGGCTTGGCTGATATCGTGGCCGATCGCGTGGGTAAGAGCAGCCTTGGCTTTAACGCTGAAATGCCCGAGAGCAAAAAGCACGCCGAGGCCGAACTTCTGGCCCAGGTGCTGCCCGAAGACTTGAACAAGTACGGCATGATTCCCGAATTCGTGGGCCGCATCCCTGTGGTGACGTCGCTCAAGGAATTGTCGGAGGAAGATCTCGTACGCATTCTCACCGAGCCAAAGAACGCGCTGGTGAAGCAGTACACGAAGATGTTTGAGTTTGAGGATGCAACGCTGGTGTTCGAGCCCGAGGCGCTTACCGCCATTGCGCATGAAGCGGTGGAGCACGGTACGGGCGCGCGCGGGTTGCGCTCCATCTGCGAACGCGTGCTAATGGACGTGATGTATGACTTGCCCGAGCACGAGGGCGCCACGTGCGTGACCGTGCGCGCAAGCGACATCACCGGTGAGACGAAACCCGAGATAGAGCCTGAGGACGCCCTTGAGGCTCAAAAGCAGAGCGCCTAAGTACGGGGTGTTTGCGTAGGTAAGATTGGGTGCGCGGCAGGCGCGCCATAAGAGGGGAAGCGGGTAGCGCGCGCAGGCGTCGCGCCCGCTTTTCGGTTCGAGAGACGCGAGGACGAAAGAGCAGGCCATGGCCGAGAACACGAACGAAACCAACGGCAAAAAGGTAGATTACGATTTCCAGGCGCATGAGCGCCCGCTGTTCGACGCGTGGATGAACGCGGGCTACTTCCAACGCACGCCCGAGCTGGGCGAAGGTAAAGGCCAGCCCTACACCATCGTCATTCCGCCGCCGAACATCACGGGCGTGCTGCACATGGGGCACGCGCTGAACGACACCATTCAGGACACGTGCATTCGCCGCGCGCGCATGCAGGGCCGTCCCGCGCGCTGGGTGCTGGGCACCGACCACGCGGGCATCTCCACGCAGACGAAGGTGGACAAGAAGCTGGCTGACCAGGGTATTTCGCGCTTGGAAATAGGGCGCGAGGCGTTTATCGAGGCGTGCTACGACTGGTATAAAGAGTACGGCGCCACCATTGTGAACCAGATCAAGGGCATGGGCTGCTCGTGCGATTACTCGGAGGAACACTTCACGCTGGAGCCTGCCTACGTGAAGGCCGTGCGGAAGCTGTTCGTGGACTGGTACCACGACGACCTCATCTACAAGGGTAAGCGCATTGTGAACTGGTGCCCGCACTGCACGACGTCCATCTCGGACGACGAGGCAGAATACGTTGATGAAAAGGGTCATCTGTGGTATCTGCGCTACCCCTTGACCGAGCCGGTGGACGGGCTTGAGTATTTGGTGGTGGCTACGACGCGCCCCGAGACCATGCTTGGTGACTCGGGTGTGGCGGTGAACCCGAAGGATGAGCGGTTCGCGCACCTGGTGGGCAAGACCGTGACATTGCCGCTGGTAGATCGCGAGATTCCCATCTTCGCCGACTGGCATGTGGATAGGGAGTTCGGCACGGGCTGCGTGAAGACTACGCCCGCGCACGATCCGAACGACTGGGCGATGGGCGAGCGCAATGGCCTTGAGCGCATCAACATCTTCGACGAGACGGCGCACGTAGTGGAAGGCTACGGGAAGTTCTCGGGCATGGATCGCGACGAGGCGCGCGAGGCCGTGGTGGCCGCGTTCGACGAGTTGGGCCTGCTTGAGAAGGTGGAAGAGCACGACCACTCGGTGATGACGTGCTATCGCTGCCATACGAAGTTGGAACCCTGGGAGAGTGAGCAGTGGTTCGTGGCCGTGGACGGCCTCAAGGAAAACGCCGCGCGTGTGGTGGAGGACGGCTCCATCCAGTTCCATCCCGAGCGCTGGCGCCAGGTGTATCTCGACTGGTTGGCGAACCTGAAAGACTGGTGCATCTCGCGTCAGCTGTGGTGGGGACATCGCATCCCTATGTTCTATTGCGACGCGTGCGGCTGGGAAGACGCCAGCGTGGAGGACATTGAGGTGTGCCCCGTGTGCGGCGCGCCGGTGCGCCAGGACGAGGACGTGCTTGACACGTGGTTCTCGTCACAGCTGTGGCCCTTCGCCACGCTTGGCTGGACCGAAGAGGGCATGGAAGCGCCGCAGATGAAGCAGGCGTATCCCACGCAGGTGCTATCCACGGCGCGCGACATCATGGGGCTTTGGGTGGCGCGCATGGTGATGGCATCGATGTACTGCACGGGTGAAATTCCGTTTGAGCACGTCATCATTCACCCGACGGTGATGGCGGCCGATGGTAAGCCCATGTCGAAGAGCCGCGGCAACGGCGTGGACCCGCTGCGCCTCATGGAGGACTACGGTGCTGACGGCATGCGGTTCGGCCTTTTGATGCAGGTCACAGGCGCGCAGGACCTCAAGTTCAACGAGGCGAAGCTGGAGAGTTCGCGCAACTTCGCGAACAAGATTCGCAACGCCGCGCGCTTTGTGATGATGAACCTCGACGACTACGAGCCGGGTGCCCCTGAGCCGGTGACGCCGGTTGACCGCTGGATCTTCTCGCGGCTGGCGGGCTTGGTGGCGCGCGTCGACGAGGCGTTCGCGAACTTTGAGTTCGGCGAAATTACGCGCGAATTGTATTCGTTCTTCTGGAACGAGTTCTGCGACTGGTACATCGAATTTTCGAAGGCGCGCCTTGCGGGCTCGCCTGAAGATCGTGCGGCGTGCCAGCGCAACCTCGTATTTGTGCTTGACCAGGCGCTGCGCTTGCTGCATCCCATCATGCCGTTCGTGACGGAGGAAATCTATCAGCAGCTGCCGGTGGACAAGACCGAAGCGCCGTACCTTATTGTGGCCGCGTGGCCAGACGCTGCGGCGCTTGCGCAGTACGTGGATGCGGATGCCGAGCGTGCCATCGACCTCGTGACCGAAACAGTGTCGGCCATTCGCTCGACGCGCGCCCGCTACGGCATCTCGCCGAAGACGGGCCTTGCCGTGGTCGCGAAGGTGGGGGAGAGCGACGTCGCGCTTCTGGAGGCGCAGCGCGGACTTATTGAAGGTATGGTTAACACCTCTTCGCTCACCATTGCCTCCGATGTGGAAAAGCCGGCCGAGTCAAGCGTGTCTCTGGCTTCTGGCCTGGAGGTATACATCGTGCTGTCCGGCCTGGTAGACTTCGACGCCGAGCGTGCCCGCCTGCAGAAAGAGCAGGCAAAGCTGGCCGCTGATGCGGGCAAGCTGGAAAAGAAGCTGAACAACCCCGGCTTCTTGGCTAAGGCCGCGCCCGAAATCGTCGAAAAAGACCGCGCTAAGCACGCCGAGCTGGCCGACAAACTCTCCCGCGTCGAAGCCCAACTGGCTGAACTGGGATAGGGATACACCACGGGGGCGCGCACGGCAGGTGAGCGCCCCCGTTTTTCTGCGCCGCTCATCCGTGCGTGGAGGCTTGCGGAAATTGCCTGAACGGAGACGTATTCGCAGGCAACTTTGCTATAATGACTGACCGTGTCGGCGCTGAGGAAGCGTGGCATGCCGGTTGTCGCTCGCGTGCGCGGGCGAACGGAGGAAATCGAGGTTGACATGAACGAACTGCTGTCCCAGCTGTGGACGCCCGAGCTGCAAGCCGCGTTCACCGTGGTTGTGGTGCTGCTCGTCATTTTGTATGTGCTGTCCATTGTGTGGGTTGTTCGCGACGCCTATCTGCGCGGCTCCTATTGGTATGTGTGGGCGGTTGTCGCACTCATTCCCTTGTTGGGCATTATTGCGTACTGCCTGCTGCGTCCGCCGCTGTTGCAGATTGACCGCGACGAGCAGGAGCTGGAAATTGCGCTCAAGCAACGGGAACTCATGAAGTATGGCGAATGCGCGAACTGCGGGTATCCCGTGGAGTCCGACTACGTGCTGTGCCCGAATTGCCATCAGCGCTTGAAGAACCTCTGCACGAACTGCAACCATGCGCTCGACCCGTCGTGGACCGTGTGTCCGTACTGCGCAACGCCGGTTGGCGGCAGCCCGGCGCGTCGCCGTTCACGAACGCAGCAGCCGCAGCAGGCGGCTTCCCAGCAGCAGAGGCAAGCACGGCAGCGCGCCCCGCAAGGTGAGCGCCCCGCGCACTAAAGCTTTGTTGTTCTGAGCCGCCTCGTTTTCGGGGCGGCTTTTTGCTGCGCTCGCTGCGGCGTTTGTTGAAATGGTGTGCGAGCGGGCCTTTCGGCTCTCTCGTGGCATACTGAAACGGTCGCGCACTCAAGACGCGACCGAACCGATCGTGCAGGCGCTTTGTGCGCGCCCGGCACAGAGAAAGGAACTAACATGAATATCGTACTTCCCGACGGCTCAAAGAAGGAACTCGCCGAGGGCGCCACCGTTGCCGACGTGGCCGCCTCCATCGGCGCCGGCCTGGCGAAGGCCGCGCTCGGTGGCAAGATTGACGGCGCGTTCGCCGATCTGGACACTCCCGTGACCGATGGCGCCACAGTTGAGATCATCACCGCGAAGAGCCCCGAGGCGCTTGGCATCATGCGCCACTCCACCGCCCATGTCATGGCTGAGGCCGTACAGCTGTTGTTCCCTGGTGCGCAGATTGCGTTTGGGCCTCAGACCGAAGACGGCTTCTTCTACGACTTCGAGCTGTCGCGCTCCATCACTCCGGAGGACTTTGAGGCCATTGAGGCCAAGATGGCCGAGATCATTGCCAAAGATGAGCCGTTTGTGCGCGAGGTGGTTTCGCGCGACGAGGCGGAAGCTATCTTCGCCGACCAGCGCTTCAAGCTGGAACATATCCGCGAGCTGCCGGCCGACGAGGACATCATCATCCGCCGCCACGGTGATTTCGTCGACTTGTGCTCGGGCCCGCATATGCCTTCCGCGGGCAAGATTGGCGCGTTCAAGCTCATGAAGGTAGCCGGCGCGTACTGGAAGGGCGACTCCGACCGCGAGATGCTGCAGCGCATCTACGGCACTGCGTTCTTCAAGCAGAAGGAGCTGGACGAGTATTTGCACAACCTGGAAGAGGCTGAGAAGCGCGACCATCGTAAGCTCGGCCGTGAATTGGGTATCTACATGATGGACCCCATGGCGGGCGTGGGCTTGCCGCTCTACCTTCCCAAGGGTGCGCGTGTCATCCGCACCATGCAGGAGTGGTTGCGCCGCGACCTCTACGAGCGCGGCTACGAAGAGGTCATCACCCCACACATCTACAATGCAGATGTGTGGAAGACCTCGGGCCACTACGGCTTCTACAAGGAGAACATGTACTTCTTCGAGATTAACGAGGGAGACGACGAGAATCCGCGCATGAGTGAGTACGGCGTGAAGCCCATGAACTGCCCGGGCCACGTGATGCTGTACAAAAATGAGCTGCATTCCTACCGCGACCTGCCCTTGCGCTACTTCGAGTTCGGCACCGTGTATCGCCATGAGATGAGCGGTGTAGTGCACGGCCTTCTGCGCGCTCGTGGTTTCACTCAGGACGACGCGCACGTGTTCTGCACGCGTGACCAGGTGGTGGACGAGGTTGTGGCCATCCTTGACCTTGTGGATCACATCATGACCACCTTCGGCTTCGAGTACACCGCCGAGATTTCCACCCGCCCGGAGAAGTCCATCGGCACCGATGATATGTGGGATCATGCTACGAACTCGCTCAAGGAGGCGTGCGCGCGCCACGGGCTGGAATACGAGATCAACGAGGGCGACGGCGCGTTCTACGGTCCGAAGATTGACATCAAGGTGAAGGACGCCATCGGGCGCACCTGGCAGTGCTCCACTGTACAGGTTGACTTCAACATGCCCGAGCGCTTCGAGCTGACCTACCGCACCGAGGACAACACCGAAGAGCGCCCCTGGATGCTCCACCGCGCTATCTTTGGTTCCATCGAGCGTTTCCTTGGCATCCTCATTGAGCACTATGCGGGTGCACTGCCGCTGTGGTTGGCTCCCGTGCAGGTGGCCGTGCTGCCGCTGGCCGACCGCCACAACGAGGCGGCTGCCGCGCTCGCCGCGCAGGTGAAGGCCGCCGGTGGTCGCGTGGAGGTGTACGATCAGAACGAGCCCATGCGCGTAAAGATTGCCAAGGCGCAGAGCCAAAAGATTCCCTACATGGCGGTGCTCGGCGACAAAGAAATCGAGAACGGCCAGGTGAGCGTCCGTGAACGTCACGAGGGCGATCTCGGCTCCTGGCCCGTGGAGCAGCTGCTCGAAAAGATTCGCGAGGCTGCTCTGTAGCAAACTGTTCGCTCAAACAAACGACTCCGGCATATGTTCGGGGTCGTTTGTTGTTGAAGGGAAAGGTGTCTATCAAAACAGCATTTAGGGGTACTTGCGCTTGCTTTTCATTTCGTCGAGCATGAGTTCAATCTCGTCCTCGCCGAGGCCCATGCGCTCGGCGGCGTGGCCAATCTCGCTCATGCGGCGGCGGTACTCGCGTACGACGCGCTCGGCAACGCGGCGGCGGTGCTCTTCACGGCGTGACTGGCTGGTGGATAGGCGCGGGCCGTCTCCATCGGGGTCGGCGTCGGTGGCCAAGGCACGGCGGGACAATTCCTGCGAGGCGTAGTCAAGCGCCTCGTCAATGGCGCGTTTGCGCGCACTGCGACGCTGTAGCAGCGCGGCGCGGTCCTGCCAGGGCATATCCTCTACGTCGCGTCCTTCACGCCGTGCCGCCAGGCGTTCCAGTGCTTCCTGGCGTGCAAGCATGCGTTCCAACTCCCAGTGCTCACGCAGAATGCTGCCGATATCGCGCGGGTTGTGGGCAATCTCGCGCACGGCCTCAATGGGTTTCGCGTCGGCCACGCGGTAGGTGAGCATACCCAACAGCGGCATGAGAAACACAGTGATGGCTCCCGCCGCCACCAGTACGCTTGCCGTCTCCTGCGGCATGGCACCTGCGCTCACGGCGACGGAGGTCACGGCCACAATAATAGGCAGCGCTGTTGTGCAGTACAGCGCGATGGTCAGGCGATTATGCGTGGAAATGTCGCGCGTTTCGGCGTGCGTGCTCAGCGATACGAAGATGGGCACGGTGCGCACCAGCAGCAAGAGCACGATGAACCCCACCAGCATTACCGGCTGCGCAAACACCGCCATGAGGTCAATTTTCGCGCCGGATACCACAAAAAAGAGGGGAATGAGAAACCCGTAGGCCACACCATCAAGTTTGTGCTCCAGCCCGTGATCGCCCTCGGGAATGAGGTAGCGCAGCACAAAACCCGCCGCAAACGCGCCAAGCACAATGTCGAGGTCGAACACAGCCGCCACGGCCACCAGGCCTACCAGCAGCAACACCACCACGCGCATCATGGTTTGCGACGTGCCGTCGGCGTTCTCCGAAAGGAAGCGAAACAGCCGGTGACCTGCTTTCTTGGCTTTCGCGGGTATTACGGCAGCGGTGATAGCAATGATGACGAATGCCACTAAAATGAGCATAGTCTGCCATTCAGCGCGTGCTGAAAGCAGCAAGGCCATGGCCAACACCGGGCACAATTCGCCCCAGGTTCCGTAGGCTAGAATGGATTCGCCCACGCGCGTGCCGGTGAGTTCGCGCTCCTTCAAAATAGGCATGAGCGTACCGAGTGCGGTAGTGGTAAGAGCAATGGCCACGGCTACAGCTTCCAGCTCATTGGTTTTCATCAGTCCAGCCGCAATTACCACGGCAAACGCAAGTGCAATTGATACTACCCATGTGGCAAAACCGCGTTTGCCCTGGGAACCCGTGAGGCTCTTGGGGTTTATTTCGTAACCCGCCAGCAGAAAGAGGAAGGCCAACCCTAAATCGGACAGTAATCCCACCGAATCCGTCAGCTCCACTGCGCCTATCATATGCGGCCCCAGCGCCGCACCTGCAATAAGGAGGAACACCGTTTCAGGAACAAGCTTGTTCGGTATGAGTTTCGCAACGATGGGGCTTGCCGCCGCAACCAGTGCGATGATGGCAAGTGAAACGAGATCAACCGTCATACAAAACCTTTCGTGCAAGTGTTAGCGCAGGTGAGTGGAATCATTCTACACCTTTAGCCGGGCTGTCAACGTTAAAGGAAGGGTACGTGTTTTGTGCGGTCGTGGTATGCTGAGTGCTATCCACTTTTCGAAACGAAGGAGTAGGTTCATGATTATTACCACCACGCCCACGGTTGAGGGATATCGTGTCACCGGGTATTACGGCATTGTATTTGGTGAAGTTATTACCGGTATTAACATTCTGCGCGACTTCGGAGCGGGCATTCGCAATATTGTGGGCGGACGTAGCGAAGGGTATGAACAAGAACTTTTGCAGGCGCGCGCCGATGCGCTGCAGGAGCTTGAACAGCGCGCGGCTGAAATGGGTGCGCATGCGGTCATTGGCGTGGACATGGACTACGAGGTGCTTGGCCAGGGCGGCAACATGATTATGGTGACCGCCTCCGGCACCGCCGTCACGCTGGCGCAGGCCTAACAGCGTGAAGGGCTGGCACCCCCTGCGCCAGCCCCGCTTGCGCAGGGGGTGCATGCACCCGAGCACGTCTTACCCCGCATCAATCGCGTAGCGTTTCTTCCCCAACTCCTTCGCCCGGTAGAGCTCCCTATCGGCGCGCCGATACAGCGTCTCGAAGTCGCTTCCCGCCGCTGGTGCCAGCGCCACACCCACGCTCGACGACACCTGGCATACCCCCGCGTCCGTCTCGATAGCGCACTGCAACGCTGCCACCAATTCCGCCGCCTTCCGCTTGGCGCACGCGGCGTCCGACACGGGCGAGAACGCCACAAACTCATCCCCACCAATGCGCCCGACCACGTCTTCGCGGCGGAAGTGTCCGCCCACGATCAGCGCAAACTCTTCAAGCACTTTATCGCCTGCACTGTGGCCCAGCTTATCATTCACCGATTTAAAGTCGTCGATATCCAGGATGAAGAACGCGTAGCTCCCATCCGGCTTATCGGCCAGCATCGCGCGAATATGCTCCTGCGTGGCTGCTTTGTTATAGAGGCCGGTCAGCGAGTCGCGCTGCATCTGCTCGATGAGTGCCTGTTCGCGCCGCTTCTCTTCGTCGATATTCTGGCGGTACACCAGCATGCGCAACGACCCATCATCGCTCCAGATGAACAAGTGGGCAGTGATGCGCATCCACACATACGACGCGTCGTTTTCGGCAATCATAAAGTCCAGCGTCAGCGTGTCTTCGCCGCGCTCGTAAGCCTGCTCTACTGATGCGGAGCTAAAGGTGTGCAGATAGCTTTCCCGGAACTCTTCCTTTATCTGCTTTTCCGCAATTATGATGAGTGCCTGGTCATACGGCATCTTCCCCGGCACACCCAGGCTTTTGAAATACTGCTCGGTGTCTTCGCTGGCCGCGCGGTTGTTAGTGATGTCCACTTCGTAAATGTTCTCGTAAATTTGCTCGGCCGCCTCCTGGAAGATGGACTTGTGCTCCTGCTCGGCGGCGGTTGTCTGCTTCACAATGAGGTCATTGTAGCGGCGGAAAATACTGGTGGTGGCAACCAGTACCAGCACAATGACCACGGCAATTACTCCTAGGGCTAGCAACAACTGCTGGGTTGTTTGCGCGGTCAGCGACGAGGTATCGTGATCCACTACCAAGAACCAATCGAGGTAGGGCACATATTGGGACACGAGGTAACCTGATCCGCCGGCCCCCGAATACCAGAGGCTCTGCTCTTCTGCGCGGTTGCCGAGCGCCTGATCGCGAAACTCCGCGAATGCCGTATCGGTGAACAGATTCGCCTGCTCAACGTCGCGACCGTCCGTCGACACCTTCACCGCGCCCTCGCCATCTACCAAGTACGCGTGTGTGTCGGTCTGTTCTTCATAGGAGGAGAAGAGCGTGCGCAAGTCGTCGATGTTGAAGCCCACGCCCACAATGCCGACGGTTGTGCCCTCATCGACAATACGGCAGTTGACGAATACGGTGATCTCGTTGCTCATGGCTTCGTCGTTGTCAATGTTGAGCGCATAATCCTGCGTGCCTTCCAGAAAATCGAAGTACCACGTGTTTTCAGGGTTGTTGCGCTCAAGCGTGCGATCAATGCCGTTGAAGTGGTAGTAGCGCGACGTGGCCGACGACGTGAGAAACACCGAGTCGAAGCCGTACTTGACGCGGTAGGTATCCAAGTACGTGCGCAGCGATTCAACGAACGCGGGGTCGTCGGCGCGCTGAAGTTCCTCGCGCAGGCTTTCTTTGAGAAGGCTGTCGTTGGCCATGGTAAGCGACACGTCAATGGGTTGCGTGAACTGGGCATCAATGGCGCGCGCGATACCCTCCGACGTCAGCAGCGACACGCGTTCGGCGTCTTGCTCGAAGGCCTCGCGGTTTGAGTGATAGCTGATGAAGGAGGTAACAACGAAGCCCAGTATAATGATGAGACAAATGAGCGCGTTGGCCCGCCAGGTGATGCACTTGCTCAAAGGCCTTGTCCTTCGCTTTCGCGTCTCTGCGCCTGTTCGACTGCGCACGGTCGTGCGGCGCCCGTAATGCTCGATCATAGCACGCTGCTCAACAGCCCTCATCGCACAGGCGGACAAAGCCTAGTCTCTGAACAAAAGGTTGAAGGGTGCAGGCGTTACTCTGTCAAGTAGCGCTCAAGTGCAGGCCAGACACGCCCCGCTTCCGCGTAACCCTGTTCGTAGAGCGCCATGAGTTTTGCCGGGTCGCGCTCCATACTGGCAACGGTAACCGGCTCGGGCGGACGCACCAAGAACAGCCACCCCTCGTCATGCATGCGAGGTAGCGCGCGGTAGAGACGGTTGTAGTCGTAATGGCGGTTGTGTAGCCGCTCAACGTAGAGCGGTGCGTCGGCATAGCGCTGGCGAAGGAGTGCCATCAGCTTGTTCGGCCCCTTCACGTAATCGGCGGCTTGCGTCAGCACCACAATGCGCTTTCTGGGCCCCGTGAGCAGCGAATAGAGAACCGGCACGCTGTCGCAGGTGCCGCCATCCAACAGGCGTTTGCCGTCCACTTCCACAATCTGGCTCACGAGCGGCATGGATGACGACGCAATAAGGTAGGGGAGGTCGGCAAGCGAATCGGTGAATTCGTGGTAGTCGGCTTCGCCCGTATCCAGGTTGCTCGACACGGCCACGAGGCGCATCGGCGAGGTGTCGAAACCCGCGTAGTTGAACGGCTCCAGCTTGTTGGGAATCACGTTGAAGCTGAAGTCGCGCCCGCAGGCGTTGCCCGTGCGCACGAAACTTTTCATGGACAAATAGCGCCAGTCGTCGCAGTACTTCACGTTGAGGTAGCACGCGCGCCCCAGCTCACCGGCCACATAGTTGTAACCGCAGAGCGCGCCGGCGCTCACGCCAATCACGCGTTCGCAAAACACCTTCTGATCCATGAGGAAGTCGAGCACCCCGGCGGTGAACTGCCCGCGCATAGCGCCGCCTTCCAACACGAGGTCGACGGGAAGGGTGGAACAGCCGCGCCACGCGGGTTCGTGCGTGGACTCGGGGGTGGGGTTTTTGATGTCGTCGCTCATGGAACCAATCCTTTCGCTTATGCAAGAGCAGTATAGCGCTAAGCCGCACGTTGCTTGTGGAGCGAGCATGAAGGAATGGCCGCGCGCGGTGCCGTTCGCGGGGTAAAAATGTCAGCACGCCCAAGATTCATGCGCTAAACCGTAACAATTTGATGCACAGTTGGGTAAAGCCGTTTACAATAGGCGCAGACCAAATGGCCGCGTCCACTGGATGCGACAAGAGCGGCACCGCAGGTGTTGCGAACGAGGCCGCGCAAGCGGCCGCCCGAAAAAGGAGGCTTCACATGAGCGAGGTTATTTCTTCCGCCGATTTTCAGTCCAAGGTGCTCGATGCGCAGGGTCCGGTGCTCGTGGACTTTTTTGCAACGTGGTGCGGTCCCTGCAAGATGCTGGCGCCCACGCTTGACGAGGTGGCGAACGAAATGGCTGGTAAGGCGTCCGTGTACAAGCTGGACATCGACCAGAGCCCGGACATCGCTCAGCGCTACGGTGTCATGAGCGTGCCCACGCTGATGGTGTTTGAGAACGGCCAGGTGAAGAAGCAGGCCGTGGGCGTGCAGCCCAAGCAGAGCATCCTGGCAATGCTGGCGTAAAGGAGCGCAGGGAGCGCGCAGGCGCTTCGCAGCGGCACTACAGCAACATCAAACTGAATGCACGGCACAGCGCCGGTCGCACATGCGGCCGGCGCTTGTGCGTTAGGTGCGTTTTAGCTGATCACCCAGGCGCGGTAGTGGTCCCAGCGACCGGTGGTGCTCGTGGCGGTTAAGAGGTAGCTTCCCACAATGAGTCGCCCCTCAATGCTGCGGCGGGCCGCTTCGGCGAACAGGGCAGGGGCGTTGCTGTGGTTGAGGTCGTCGGGGTCAACCGTGAGCAGGCATTCCAGGCAGGTGCTTTCTCGCTCGCTACCACGCACCCAGAGCGCCTGATTTTCGGGCTGGGGTGTGTCGACGACACCCTCCACCACCACGTTGGGCGTAGCTGCGTCCACCACCACGCCGTAGCGCCAGGGCTCTTCCACTAGAAGCGGCCAGAGGTCGGGTGTGCGGTAGTCAGCCACGTCGATGCGCGCGATGGCGGGAGCGCCGGGCCGCATGCCAGCCGCCGCCAGCTCTTCGGCGCAGGCGTCGAGGTCGCGCTGGCGGGCGAGGCGCGCGCGGACGGCCTGCAACTCAGCAATGCGCCGTTCCACCTCGTCAGATGTGCGTGCCAGCACCTCGTCCAAGTCGCGCACCGACAGCGTGCGGTAGCGCGCCAGTTCGCGCACCGGCACGCCCAGGCGGCGGTAGAAGGCAATTTCACCCGCATCAATGAGGTCGTGTAGCGTGTAGCGCCGGTAATCATTCGTGCGGTTGCGCCCGGCGCGCACCAGTCCCTCGCGCTCCCAGTAGCGCAGCGTGGAGGGCGCCACGCCCAAGTACCGCGCGGCATCGCCAATATCGTAGGAGGTGGGGTCCATGATGTGCTCCCTTTTAGTTTGAAGATTTGAAGGAGGCCTGCGGGCTCACCTTTACCTTAAAGCTACTTCAAGGTTTACAGTAACACGCGGCAAAAATGAAAGCAAATTGAGTGAAAGACCAGCGGAGATACTACCATGATTAAGAGAAGCATGTTGAAGGAGTACCTGCGCTACATCGTGCCGACGATGCTCACGTTCACGCTTGCCAGCGTGTACAGCATCGTCGATGGGATGTTCGTGGGACACGCGGTGGGAGACGCGGGCGTTGCCGGCATTAACGTGGCGTTCCCCCTTGTGGCGTTTGTTATGGCGGTGGGCACGGGCATCGGCATGGGCGGCGGCGTAATTTCGTCCATCGCGAAGGGCGCGGGAGACCACGCGAAGTCGCGGCGCGCGGTAGGTACGACGTTTGTCATGCTGCTGGCCTCGGCACTGCCGGTGATGGCGCTTCTGCTCTTTGCGGCTGAGCCCATTTGCCGCTTGCTGGGCGGCCAGGGTGTCACGCTTGCGCAGGCCACGGCGTACACCAGCGTGATTGCGTGGGGCGTGCCGTTCCAAATTTTTGTGACGGGCTGCACGCCGCTCATTCGAAACCAGGGGCGCGTGGGCTTCGCCATGGCGGTGCAGGTGTTCGCAGGCCTGATGAACGTGCTGTTGGACTACGTGTTTGTGATGGTGCTCGGCTGGGGCACGGCGGGTGCAGCGGCGGCCACAGCTGTGGCGCAGGCGGCGGCATCGGTGCCGGTCATCATATTCTTCCTCATGAAGAAAAACCGCATTGCGCGCGCCGACTTGCGCCCGGACTTCAAGATTGTGGGGCACTCGCTCAAGCTGGGCATGGCACCGTTTGGCCTGACGCTGTTGCCCGAGGCCACGGTGGTGGCCATCAACGTGAACCTGTCGACGTACGGCGGCGAGACGGCGCTCGCGGCTTACGCGGTGGTGTCGTATACCGCATGCGTCATCCAGATGCTCATTCAGGGCGTGGGCGATGGCTCGCAGCCGCTCATCTCCAAGCACTACGGCGCGGGCGATTTCGAGGGCGTGCGGCGGTTCAGGAATACGAACTACCTCATTACCATTTCGCTGGGTGCGCTGGGGCTACTCACCATGTATCTGCTGCGCCATCAGGTGCCGCTGCTCTACGGTTCATCAGCAGAAACGGCAGCTATTGTGGCGTATGCACTGCCCATCTTCTCCACGGCGTATGTGTTCTACGGGTTCACGCACGCTTCCACGTCGTACTTCTACGCGGTGGACGACGCGCGCGCGTCGAACGCCATCGTGTACAGCGAAGCCATACTGGTGGTGCTGGTGGTGTTCGGCATCGCACGCGTGGCGGGCGTGGATGGCATTTGGTTCTCGGTCACCATTGTGCAGATAGTGCTGGCCTGCATGGCCGGAGCGCTGATGCGCTACCGCCATCTTAAGCGGGTTGATGGGGAAGCGGAAGCGGAGGAACCTGCCGCTGTGTGCGAATCCGTACCTGTGCGCGAGGGCTGCTAGCGAGCCATTAGCGGGCTGCGGCCTCCTTCTGCGACGCGGCGCTGTCGTGCAGCCCTGCGCGCTGGGCAAACGCGTCGGCGCGCGAGATGTCAATGTGGCAGTAGCCACCCGGGTTCTTCTCCAGGTAATCTTGATGGTAGTCCTCAGCGGGGTAGAAGCCGTCGAGGGGCTCCACCTCGGTGACGATGGGTTTGCTGAGGCGCGCCTGCTGGCGGGCGACGGCCGCCTCGATGGTGGGCACGTCGTCGGGGTGCTGCCAGTAGATGCCGGTGCGGTACTGCGTGCCCACGTCGTTGCCTTGGCGGTTCACGGTTGTGGGGTCGATGGCCTCGAAAAACGCATCCAGCAGCACGCCCAAAGGAAGTATGGCCGGGTCGTAGGCGACGGCCACCGTTTCGGCGTGGCCCGTGTTCCAGTTGCACACATCGCGGTACGTGGGGTTTTCGGTGGAGCCGTTCGCATAACCCACCACGGTTGAGCGCACTCCCGGCAGGCGGCGGAGGTACGCCTCAAGCCCCCAAAAACAGCCTCCGGCCAGGTAGATCATCTGGGTCGTGCCCTCATGTGCCGTGCTCGCACAAGTGGGTGCATCCGTGGTGTCCGTCGTTTGCGTGTCCATAGCGTATCCTTTCTCTGGTCGCCCCATGGTAGTGCGCCTGCCGCGGCCGCGTCCCGGTCGCGCGGAACCGTTTCGCGCACGTTGCGCGCAGGTCGACCGCGGGGGCGTCCGCGGGCAGGTGTGACGCACGGCTTACCAATTACTGCGATTTTGGCGCAGACCAGCGGCTTTCTGGTAGCGATTCGGCGACGTGTTCTATACTGACTCCAAAGAAATCGGGTTTTCGACAGGAGGCTTCCCATGACAGAGGAAACCGCAACGAATGAGACGACGCCAGCCTGCAAAGCACCTGGTGCCACGGATGAAGTGATCGATGTTGCCGTTATCGGCGCGGGCCCGGCGGGCCTGACGGCGGGCCTGTACGCGGCGCGCGCCGGGCTGAACGCGGTAATGTTCGAGCGCATCTCTCCGGGTGGCCAGCTTGCGCAGACCGAGCATATGGAAAACTACCCGGGCTTCCCCGAAGGCGCGAACGGCTTTGAGCTGGCCTTCGCCATGAAGCAGCAGGCCGACCGCTTCGGCGTGAATCACATTGGCGAAGAGGTGCTGGGGGTGGATTTCACGCAGGACCCCAAGGTGCTCAAGACCGCCTTTAATGAATACCGCGCGAAGAGCGTGATCATTGCCACGGGCGCGCGTCCGCGCAAGCTGGGTCTGGAACTTGAGGACGAGCTGCAGGGCCGCGGCGTGTCGTACTGCGCCACGTGCGACGGCAACTTCTTCCGCGACAAAGAGGTCATGGTGGTGGGCGGCGGTAACACGGCCGCGGGCGATGCCATCTATCTGTCGCGCATCTGCAAGAAGGTGTATCTGGTGCACCGCCGCGACAAACTGCGCGCCACCGCTATTTACCACAAGCGCCTGGAAGATCTGCCGAACCTTGAGTTCGTGTGGAACGCCGTGCCGCGTAAACTGGTTGCTGACGAGGGCAAACTGGCCGGTGTGCGCGTGGAAGTGCTCACGACGGGTGAGGAACGCGACATCCCGGTTGATGGCGTGTTTGTGGCCGTAGGCACCGAGCCGAACACCGAGTTTCTGGAAGGCGCGTTGACGCTGGATGAAACCGGTTACGTGGTGGCTGACGAGACCGGCGCCACCGATGTCCCCGGCGTCTACGTAGCCGGTGACGTCCGCACCAAGGCTCTCCGCCAAGTAGTAACCGCCGTAGCCGACGGCGCGTTGTGTGCCGAGGAAGCCGCAGAGTATTTGGCCATTTAGTTCACAAAAAGTGTGACGCGCCGACGCGCGACCAACTACATCAAAAGCGCCCTCAATCACTATGACGAGGGCGCTTTCTTGTTCAACAATGCCCGGCAAAATAAGTTAACCCGCCTCACGTTGCACGAACTTCCCGCGAATTTGGCACAAAATCGCGTTTGTGTACGGATTTGAAATCCCAATATTAGGCAAGCAAAATAGCGAACAGGCGTTTCTTTAATGATAGCGAAAAGGTCGCGATTTCTAGGGGCACAAAATCCGTACTTAAACGGCGATCTCTGCCAATTTCTTGGGCGTTCATTGCGGTGCGAGCAATACGAGTAGGCTTTCTGGTTAATCGGCCCGCGGCGTAAAGCGGGGGGATGAGGAACACTTTTGGTGTACTAGAGAGCGCGCAGGCGCGTCACTGTTTGTGGAGAAAGTGTGGAGGCTCGCACGTTTTGGAAATGTCTTAAGTCACGGGGTGGGGGATATGATCTACCTGCGGGAATGGGGGATTGCGGGCTTGGTTCTGCCAGTGGTGAGTAAGATTGGCCGCTCTTCCCTTTCCCAAATCGCGTGCTACTATGCCGGATATATACCGCATGCAAGCGACGGACCGGGAAACGATGTCGCGCGGTGTAAAGGGACAATGTACAAAGGACAAGGGATAACCATGCGAAACCGAATTTCACGGTATGGCAGGGCAGCTTGCGTAGCTACGCTTACGCTCGCCCTGGCAGCCAGTCCACTACCTGCCTTCGCAGGTACCGCAGAATCCGAAAATCTCCGGGGGGGGGGGCTTTCTGAGCCTTTAGCCGCCCAAGGAGACACCTCGGGCTCAAATGGGCCCACAAATTCTGAATCTCTTGCGACTACGGTCGCCCTTCTCGAGTCTCAAACCACAGGATCACTCCCTCTCGTTCAAGGAACCCCTAAAGCAACCCTTGGCACCTTTGTGTCCGAAGGCCTTGTTTTCGAAGTTAACGAAGATGGCACCACAGTTTCTCTTGTTGGCATCCATGCCACTGATCTCAAAAACATCTCCGTCCCTACCCAGGTGGTAAGCGGCTCTGACGTCTACACTGTCA
>DSLMC04103__coassemble_615_pt1 | contig 24135 bp, 21 predicted proteins | sample DSLMC04103__metabat2_high_PE_001 | metagenome-assembled genome bin DSLMC04103
AACGCCGGTGGCGCGTGGGACAACGCGAAGAAGTACATTGTGCAGGGCTATCATGGTGGCAAGGGTTCCGAGGCTCACAAGGCCGCCGTCGTGGGCGACACCGTGGGCGACCCGTTCAAGGACACCTCTGGTCCGTCCATGAACATCCTCATCAACCTCATGACCATCGTGTCTCTGACGTTTGCTCCGCTGTTCATCGCCGTGCAGGCCATGTTCTAAATCGCGCAAGCACGTAACGTTTGTTGTCAAGAACCCCTGGCGGTGTGCCGGGGGTTCTTGTTGTTGAGTGGATGCTTGTTATAAGTGCAGACGGCAAGGGTAGAACCCTTGCCCTACGTTCAACCTATGAAAAAGAACGTGCTGTGAATGCAAACACGCCACCCGGGGAGGGGCGGCGTGTGGAGTGAGTGGCGGAGACGTGTGCGAATCGAACGCACCCGAGACGTTCTGCACGCCCCGCAACGGCTTTGAAGGCCGCGGGATCCACCAGGAATCCTTCCATCTCCTTATAACAAACGCGAACGACCAAAAGGCCGTCCGTTTTTGTGGTTCACCTATGATACTGCATTTCCGGCGTGTCCACGGGGATTACACGATCCGTCATCATGCTGTCGCTGTGGTGCACGTCGCGCCGTTAGGTGCGCTTGGGACCCAGTTCGCGCTCGTCGCCCACGCGGCGGGTAACACCTTGGGCATCGAAGTGCTCCAACAGGGGAATGGCGTACTTGCGGCTGACCCCGAGGGCATCACGTAGCTCAGCCGCCGTCGCACGGGCGTACGTGTGCAAGAAGGCAACCGCAGCATCTTCAAGCGCGGTATAAGCAGCGGTGCCGAATACGAGGCTGGGGCTGACGCGGTGGATGCGCCCTGCTTTTTCAAGTGCGCTGAGTGCGCGTCGGGCTGCAGATGCTTCGACACCTGCTTGAGTGATGAGGTCGTCAACGCTGGGCGGCGTTGATCCTGCGTCGGCGAGGAGGCTGATCAGGGCCGCGGCTGCTTGCTCTTCGAGTTTGCGGGCGCCGGCGCCCGCTTTGGGGTGTGCGATGAGGCCGTCATCTATCATGACCTGGCCTGCACCGAGCGCGTCCTGCACGAGCGCTTCGAAGCACGCTTCAGTCAAGCGCGTGGGCAGGCGATCGAGCAGGGCTCGCTTCGAAAGGCCGGGTGCGGTGGGTTGCTCGGCGTGGAAGCGCAGCAGTTCGTTTTCCAGGGCGGACGTGTGCTTTTGGAGTAGGCCGCGCGTTGTGTAGTAAGCGTCTGGTTCCGTGCTCAGTCGCGCGAGCGCACCGGCAGCGTGACGGTCTTCTAACCGACGTGCGGCTGCATCTTCGGAGATGCTTGCTGCACGCGCCACCTCGGCGGCAGTGACGGGCGTTTTCTGCTGCGCGAAGGCGGCATCACACGCAGCTTCAACATCACCGGCAAGCAGGGCATCCAAGAGAGCCTGCTCGCCTTCGCGTAGGGTGGTGCGTCGGCGGGGGTGTGGATGCAGCACGATGCCGCCACCCACCACCTGCACCGGCGTGAGCGAGCGCATAACGAAGCGATCGCCCGTCGATACGGGCAGTGGTTCGTCCAGGCGAACCTGCGCGAAGGTGGCGCTGCCGGGAGCCAGTTCCGCCAGTCCGTCCATGAAGAGCACGCGCCCCAGTACCTCCGCCGTACCATGGGCAATGCGCATGCGCGTCCCGGTGGCGAGGGGTGTGGCGTCGCCCTCGGTACCCAGATAAGTCACTTGAGCGTCGAAGCGATCGGTCGGGCGCAGGGTTTCCGGTGTGGTGAGCAGCATGCCGGGACGCACATCCTCGGTGCTTACCGCACCCAGGTTTACCGCAACGCGGTTACCGGCTTCGGCGCGCTCTACTGCCTGTCCGTGCGTTTGAACGCCCCGGACGCGAGCGCGGGGGCCACCGGGTAGCGCTTCCAGTTCGTCTCCCGGTGTAATGGCGCCACTCCACAAGGTGCCGGTGACCACGGTGCCCGACCCCTTGATGGAAAACGACCGGTCGATGGGCAGCCGCGGCGTCGTGGCATCGTGCGCGCGCGTGAGCCCCTGCACGGCCCGCGCTAGTTCGGCGCGCAGGTCTGCGAGTCCCTCTCCGGTTCGGGCTGATACGGGTACGAGCGGAGCGTTCGCATAGGGCGTGGACGCCAGGTACTCCCGGACTTCCTCGGTAATGAGTTCGACCCAGTCTGCATCCACGAGATCGGTTTTGGTGAGTGCTATCACGACGCGCTCAATGCCCAGCAGTTCCAGCACCGCGAGGTGTTCAGCGGTTTGTGGCATGACGCCGTCGTCGGCCGCAATGCAGAGCAGCGCCAGGTCAATGCCGGTGGCACCCGCTATCATCTGGCGTACAAAGCGCTCGTGACCAGGCACATCCACTACGCCAAGTACCGTGCCATCATCCAGCTCCAGGCGCGCGAATCCCAGCTCGATGGTAATGCCGCGACGCTTCTCTTCGGCCAAGCGGTCGGGGTCGGTGCCGGTAAGCGCTTGCACGAGCGTCGATTTGCCGTGGTCAATGTGCCCGGCCGTACCCAAAATAAAGTGCGGGGCGGTCTGCGCCAGGGTATTCACCTCGCGTGTCATGCGCCCACCATCTGAAAATACTCGGCGAAGGCGGCGGCAAGTTCGGCAACTTCTCCCTCATTCAACAGGGTGCGCGCGTCGCAGAGAATCGCGTCTTGCTTGATGCGACAGACCACCGGCACGTCGCGTCCCGCCACGAGGTACCGCTCGCAGTCCTGCGCGCTGCCGCGGAGAAATTCCACGCGCGCGGCGCAGGTGGGAATGTCGCAGAGTGGCAACGCCCCGCCTCCCGCGCGAGCCACCTCCGGCACCACACTCACGCGCGCCGCCTCGGCCGGCACGGCGTCGACAAGAGCGCATGCCACGGCTTCGGCGCGCTGCTGCACGTCCTCAACTGGCTCGGCCAGCATGCGCAAGGTGGGAATTTCGCGCAGAGCGCGTTCCTCGTCCAGATACAAGCGCAGCGTGGCCTCCAAGGCGGCGAGTGTCATCTTGTCCAGGCGCAGCGCGCGGGCGAGCGGGTTTTTCTTCAGGCGCTCAATAAGGTGCTTCGAGCCAGCGATGATGCCCGCCTGTGGCCCGCCAAGCAGCTTGTCGCCCGAGAAGGACACCAGGTCACAGCCCGCAGCCAGCGATTCTGCCACCGTTGGTTCCGCGTACGCGCCGAAGCACGGCAGGTTCAAAAACGCGCCCGAACCCTGGTCTTCGTACACCAGCAGTTCCTCAAAGTCCGCGCCCGCTGCCGCCTCGCGTCGTCGTGCGTTTTCGGCGTCGGCCAGGGCGCGCAGCTCCTTCACGCCCACGCTCTCCGTGAAACCCACCACGCGGAAGTTCGAGGGGTGCACTTTCAGCACCATGGCCGTGTTTGGCGTGATGGCGGCCGCGTAGTCGGCCACGTGTGTCTTGTTGGTGGTGCCCACCTCGCGCATGAGGGCGTGGGACTGCGCCATGATGTCGGGCACGCGGAACGACCCGCCAATTTCCACCAGTTGCCCGCGCGACACCACGGCCTCGCGTTCGGCGGCGAATTCGGCTAACACCATCATGACGGCGGCTGCGTTGTTGTTGACGGCGAGCGCAGCCTCCGCGCCGGTGAGCTGGCAGATGAGGTGCTCCACGTGGCTGTGACGGCTCCCGCGCGCCTGTGTGGCGGGGTCATATTCCAACGTGGAGTAGCTGGCCGCTACCTGCGCGACGGCCTCAACGGCGGCAGGCGCAAGGGGGCTGCGGCCCAGGTTCGTGTGCACGATAACGCCCGTGGCATTCACCACGCGTCGCAGTGAGGGCCTCTCAAGCGCCAGCGCCCGCAGCCGCACGTCGGCCATGAGGGCGTCCTTATCAACTGCGGCCACGGTGCCCGTAAGAATGCCCGTGCGCACCGCATCCACCGCCTCGCGTGCGCACGCAACCACCCTCTCGCGTGGCAGACGCTCCGCGAGCGCCTTCACGGTATCGTGCGAGAGCACTTCTTCAATCTGCGGAAGGGAACGCAAGAGCGCACGCTGGTCTGAACTGGGCATGAACAGGGCCTTTCTCACAGGGGAGGCAAGTAGTGCGGCCTCCTCGCAGGTTCGCATCCCCCGATTATACCAGCACCGTGTTGCCTTCACGTTGTCCGCACGGTCACGGCTGTCCATTCGCGCGCGAAGGGGATGCGCTATACTGCGCTTTTGAATAAAGAAATGAAAGCGGGACGTATGATTTACTTCGATAACGCGGCAACCACCATGAAAAAGCCCCCTGAGGTGGTGCAAGCTGTCGTGGAGGCGCTGCAATCGTTTGGCGGGGTGGGGCGCGGGGTGCATGGCGCGTCGCTTTCGGCGGGCATGGCGGTGTATGAGGCGCGCGAGGCGGTGGCACGGCTCTTCGGTGCGCCGTCGGCTGCGCGTGTGGCGTTCTGCTCGAACGCGACCGAGGCGCTTAATGTTGCTATTGCGGGGTTAGTACGTCCTGGTGAGCGGGCGGTGACCACGGCCGCGTCGCACAACTCGGTGTTGCGGCCGCTCTACCGCGCTCGTGCGCAGGGCGCTGACGTGGACATTCTGCCCGTGGCTCCCGACGCCTCCATCAACTACGACGCGCTGGAAGCGCTGCTTGAGCGCCCGACACGGCTTTTGGTCGCAACGCATGCCTCCAACGTGACGGGCGACGTGTACGATATCGAACGCATGACGCATCTTGCTCACGCTCACGGGGCGCTGCTGCTGGTTGATGCGGCCCAGACGGCGGGCGTGGTGCCGCTTGACATGGGCACGATGGGCCTTGACCTGGTGGCTTTTACGGGGCACAAGAGTCTGTTTGGCCCCCAGGGCACGGGTGGGCTATGCGTGGGCGAAGGCGTGGAAGTGCCGCGTTATAAGGTGGGCGGTTCGGGCATCAAGAGCTATGACGAGGAACACCCTTCCACCATGCCGGAGCGCTTGGAGGCGGGTACGCTGAACGGCCACGGCATTGCCGGTTTGGCGGCAGGTATCGCGTACCTTGAGCGCGTGGGGCTTGACGCGGTCGCCACACAGACGCACGCGCTGGTGGAACGCTTTGAGGCGGGCGCTCGCCAGATTGAGGGCGTGCGCATTCTGGGAGGTCAGGCCGACAGCGGCCGTTGCGGCATTGTGGCGCTCAACGTGGGTGACGTGGATTCTGCGGTAGTGAGTGCTGCGTTGAACGCGGATTTTGGCATCTGCACGCGGGCGGGTGCCCACTGCGCGCCGCTCATGCACCAGGCCCTCGGCACGATGGATCAGGGTGCCGTGCGCTTCAGCTTCTCGCACCTGAACACGATGGATGAGGTGGAGGAAGGGCTACACGCGCTTTCTCAGGTGGCGGCCGCGGTGCTCAAGGATGAGGCGCGCGCAGGGGTATAATGGAGCGCACCAAACGAAAGGAATCGCACATGAAGATTATCGATGCGTTCGGCATGCAGTGTCCGAAACCGCTCGTGCTGGCCAAGAAGGAAATCGACGGCGGCTGTCGCGAACTGGCGGTGCAGGTGGACAACGAAACGGCCGTGAAGAATCTCACGCGCTTGGGTAGCAAGACGGGGCTTGCGGTGTCAACCGATGTGATTGAGGGCGGCTGGCTCGTGTCGTTTTCCGAGGGCGACGGCGCAGCGGTACCGGTGGAAGCGCCCGCTCCTGCCGCTGCTTCTGCCTGTGCGGTTGGCGGCGGTTGTGGCTACGCGGTGTTCGTGGGCAAAGATCATGTGGGCGAAGGCGATGGTGAACTGGGCTACAACCTCATGAAGATGGCGCTGTACACGCTGTCCGAATCCGACGAGGTACCCGCTTCGCTTCTGTTTATGAATTCCGGCGTGAAGCTGGTGGCTGGCGGCGAGCAGCAGATTATCGATAGCGTGAACACGCTCATCGAGAAGGGTACTGAGGTGCTGGTGTGTGGCACCTGCCTGGATTTCTACGGCCTGAAAGAGCAGTTGGCGGTAGGTGAGGTATCCAACATGTACGATATCCTTGAGCGCATGCACGAAGCCGCCAAGGTCATCACGCTCTAAGGCGCGCCCCCGTGGAACCTTCTGCTTCCTTTTATGTGATAGCGTTCGAATCGACGCACGCGGCCATGGCGGCCAACAAGGCCCTTGCGGCCGCGGGCTGTGCCTTCGCGATGATTCCCACCCCCCGCGAAATCAGCGCCGGATGCGGCATGTCGCTCCGCTTCGCCGCCCCAAGCGATGCCGAAGCCCAAGTGACGGCCCAAGGAGTAAGCGAAGCGCACAGCCTCGCCGCACTCTACGCGAAAGAATACTCCGGGTATCGGCTAATAGAGAAATTGTAGGGAAGAAAAAGGACGCAGGAAATGTATCCCTTCCTGCGCCCTTCACTGATACTTTAAATGGTCACGCTCACTATTCCGCAAACGCAATCTTTCCGGCTTCGCCTTCTACGACGCGGCCGATGAGGGCGGGTGCACGGCCGCTGCGGCGCTCGAATGCCTGCTCAAACGTGTGCGCTGCCTCGGGCGGGATGGCAACTAGGAGGCCGCCCGATGTTTGCGGGTCGCACACCACGGCCAACCTGTCGTCGTACTCGGTATCCGAAAGCGCTCCCTTTTCCACATAGCCCTCGGCCTGATCCATGATGGCGAACGCGCGGTTGGGGCGGCAGTAGGCGCTCGCTAATTCCAGCACGCCGTCGAAGAGCGGCAGGGCATCGAAGTCCACCACGGCGGCGCAGCCGCTTGCTTCCAGAAGTTCGTGCAGATGCCCGGCGAGACCAAAACCCGTCACGTCGGTAGCTGCATGCACGCCCGATTCCGCCAAAGCTGCAGCACCGGCGGCGTTCAGTTCCATCATCGACTCCACCACCGGGCGCAGCTCCGCCTCGGTGCGCAGGTCGCACGCGCGCGCCGACACCATAATGCCCGTGCCGAGTGGCTTGGTGAGGTAGAGCAAATCTCCCACCTGCGCGCCCGCGTTGCGCACGATGTGGTCGGGGTGTACGGTGCCAAACACGGTGAGGCCGTACTTCGGCTCCGCGTCGTCGATGGTATGGCCGCCTGCGACAAACGCGCCCGCCTCGCGCACGGCATCGGCCCCGCCGCGCAGAATTTCGCTTGCCACCTCGGCACCCAGCGCCACGTCAAGCGCCAGCAGGTTCAGCGCCACGTGCGGCGTTGCGCCCATGGCGAACACGTCGGAAAGCGCGTTGGCTGCCGCGATACGCCCGAACTCATACGGGTCATCCACAATAGGTGTGAAGAAGTCCACGGTGAGCACAGCCGCCATCTCGTCGGTGAGCTTCCATACGGCCGCATCATCGCTCGTTTCGAACCCGAGCAGCATACGCTCACGATCCATAGCCGGCTGCCCACCTGCCGTAACGCCCGTCGCAGCCAAAGTATGCAGTATCTCGTCGAGGTCGCCCGGACCCCACTTAGCCGCTCAACCACCCTTAGAGGTAAGCTTGGTCAACTTAATGCGCTCAAGTTCGTCCATAGTAACTCCTTGTCGGCGCCCGCCCTGGGGTGTGTTTGTTTTTCGCCAGTATAACAGGAGCGCCAGCGTTGTCGTATGAACGAAAGCGCGCTGATACCGTCTACCGACGGGTGCATCGGATGGTGGGGCCCAGTGAGGTGGTGTGCAGGGCCTCGTGATAACATCAAGCTTTTCACTGGGGTATACGCGAAAGGGTGGTCATGCGAGGTAAAGGTGCTGGTAAATCCATGGTTTGCATGATGTGTGAGCGGAGCTGAGCAGCCGTGGCGCGCGTTGAATTTTGTCCGCCGTGTTCGTCTGAGACGGCTGAACGGCCTATTCGCATCATTTTGAACGACACGCTGGTGGCCGTAAGCCAGGGGAGTCCCTATGGGTTGCGCGAGCTTGCGGTGGGATATCTCCTGTCGGAGGGGCTTATCACCGACCGCGAGCAGCTGGTGAAGGTGATAGAAGACGCGCAGGGCGCGGCGGTCCACGTTACATCCTGTGAATGCGTGCGGGAAGGGTACGTGCCGCTGCACCGTGTGACCTCGGCCGGTTGTGCGCAGTCGGCCGTGCTTGCGGCCGGGAACCCAGCACGCCCCGCATCCTCACTCAAGCCAAGCATCACCTTCAACGCCGACGCGCTTCTCTCCTGCATGGACGAACTCTGCACGTGCAGCCCACGGCGCAACAGCGGTAAGTGCGTGCACGGCTGCGGCCTCAGTGCGCCGGGAGAGGCACACCTGGCGCTGGTGCGCGAAGATATTGGCCGCCACAATGCGCTCGACAAACTCATTGGTCAGGCGTGGCTTGACCGCATCAATGTGCGCGACAAAGCTCTGTTCATCACGGGGCGCATCAGTTGCGAGATGGCGCTCAAAGCGCATCGCGCGGGCTGCCCGGTTCTCGTGTCACGCAAGTCCGCCACCGACGAGGCGGTGCTCCGCGCGTCCGAGCTCGGCGTGGCGTTGGTTTCCCACTGCCGCGACGGCGCGTTGCGCGTCCTTTCGTGCCCTGAGCGTATTAGTAACTAAATGCCCTCTGCGCTTCGTCCCCCCCCACAAGCCGAAAAAAGAGCCACGAACCATCCCTCTACCTCACGCTACCCGCCCAAACATTTCTGACCTGGCAAAATGCACACGCTACTCCGTTTGCATGACACGGCACACAGCGCTCTCCCGGACAAAATCACGCGTCTGCATGATAGGCGAGCCGTACGTTTCGGGGCATACTGGGCCTCGTTGAAATCAGGCGGCGCGCGCATTCGCAAGACGTCGCACGAACCTTTTAGGAGGCGCACGTACATGAAGATCCTCGGCATGGGTATGCCCGAACTGCTCATTATTCTTGCGGTTGTTCTGCTCATCTTCGGCCCCAAGAACCTTCCCAAGTTGGGTGCTTCCCTTGGCAAGACGGTCAAGGGCCTGCGCGAAGGTTTGGGCGGCACTAAGGATGAAGTGGCCGAAGAAGTTGTGCTCGTTGAAGAGGACGAGGAGGAGGAAGAGCCCGCGCGTCCCGTTTCCCGCACCGTGAAGGCCACCAAGAAAAAGGCTCCTGCTACCGAAACGGTGTAAGTACTGCCGCATCGTACGCGGTTTGAAGCACTTGTTATTTCTTCCGACCTGCGCCTTGTTTCCGGGCGCTGAGTCGTTGAAAGCGGGCGCGTAACCTCCCTCCCTCACGCGCCCCCGCACGCCTCCGCGCACGCTGTCATGCGCGGAGGCGTGCGCGTTTTCAGGAGGAAGGTACCCCGGCACCTTCTGCTCGCACGCTCCTGCTATCATGAATGCTCGTTTTACTGGGCAAGAAGAGAGGCATTCATGGGGCAGGGTGCGAAAACAATGCGGCACAAGGTACGGGCATCCCTGCGCCCTGTGGTGGGATTCGCCTGCAACCAGGGCTTTGTCTTTTCACTCTTCTATTTGGGAACGAATCGGGCGCTCGCGTTTGGCCCGCACGCCTTCGAGCGGGCCGATCTGTTCGGCACCCTGGCGTTCATGGTGGTGGCGTTCGTGCTGCTGCGCGCTGCGTCCGAACGGGCGCGTGCGGCGCTGCTTTCGCGGCCGCTTCTGTGGTGCTACGCGGCGTTGCTCGTGGTGGGCTCGGCGCTGCCTACACTCGCGGCCGATGTTTCCGCAGCGGGGCTTCTGGTGGAATGCGTTCTTGTGGGCATGCCAGCTGGGTTCATGCTGGCTGCGTGGGGTCGGGCATTGGGCGCGCGGCCCTTCGCGCAGGCGACGTTCGAGGTTTTCGCTGGTTCGGCGCTGGGGGCGACGGTGTGTTTGGCGCTTTCCCTTGTGCCGGTGGCGGGTGTTTTGCTGGCACTTAAGCTGCTGCCAGTAGGAAGCGTGCTCGCTCTGCGCGGGCTGGCACCGTTCGACGCGCCCCGGGCAAAAGAAGCGCGCGCGGATGCAGGGGAGAGCGAGGGGGAAGGTTCCTCGCTTTCGTTCGGCGACCTCTTCGCCACGAGTGCTCAACGGGCGGAAACGGCGCGCCTGTCAAAAAAGATTGTCGCAGGTACGGTGCTCTTTGGCCTGGCCGCGGGCTTCATGGAGACCTATGGCTCCGAACCGGGCATGGCGTCCACGCCGACGTTTTCTGCAACGCTGCTGTTGTTTGTGCTGTTCTGCATTGCTGCGCTCCAGTTTATTGCAACCCCTGCCGAGGACGCTGCGGCTCCCGTGAAAGAGGCCCGTCGTCGCGAGGTGCGCGGGGCACCTCTGCCCACGCCGACGGAGGCGGAAGGCCCGCTTGATAGCGTGTATCGCCTGGCCATCCTCGTGATGATGGCGGGCTTTCTCTTCGTGCCGGTGCTTTCCGATTTCGGCGTGCCGGGTGAAGCCATTGTGCTGGCGGGCTATTTGGGACTCACGTATGTGCTGGTGTCGCTCTTCTTGGTGATGGCGCGCCTGACCGGCCAAGATGCGGCGCTCTCGTTCGCGCGCGGCTTTACAGCGCTGTTCGCGGGCGAGATGGCGGGCATTGGCCTGGGCAACGTGCTTGACGTGGCCGTGCCCACCGGTCAAACGCCCTACGTTGTGGTGGCGTGCGCGGGACTCGCGGCGCTCTTCGCCTACCTTTTCCTGTTCACGGAGCGCGACTTCCGCGCGCTGTCGGTTATTGCGCGCGACGCGGATCGCTTTGACGACGCGTGTGCCTACATCGTTCAAACGTGTAGTTTGTCGAAGCGTGAGGCAGAAATTCTGCCCCTTGCCCTGCGCGGTCGCACGGGTGAGCGCATTGCCGCCGAGTTCTTCATCTCGAAGAGCACGGTGGACACCCACCTGCGGCGTATCTACACCAAATGCGGCGTCCATAACCGTCAAGAACTCATCGACCTGGGTGAACGTACGGCCCGCGCGGAGTTCCCTGACCTCGCCGCGCAAGATGCCGCGCCCGCGTTTCGCACGAAGCGCTAGGCTAAGTCGGCGCAGTAACCGCGCGCCACAGGGCGCTGGGAACGCTCAGGGAACAGGTGAGCGTGCAGGGCGGTGAAGTAGCTGTCGGTCATGGAGGCCAGGTAGTCGGTCACAATTTGGTTCGGCTCGGTGGCCAGGTAGCTCTCAGGTGTGATGGAGGATGACTTCGCACACAGAGACGTCACGTGGTGGCGGAACACTGGCGAGGATTCATCGCCAGCCAGAAGGTCGGCCAACAGGCGCTCGTAGAGTTCTTCGAACATCTCTTCCACCACATTGCCTGCGCCCGACACCATGCCTTCGCGCTCATAAATGAGTTCGTAGTTTTGGCGCTTGGCGCGCTTGAGGTCGGCAAACATGTCTTCGCCAAGCGCAATGCGGTCGCGCCCGTAGCTGTGATTCACAATATCCACGGTAAGGTTGTTGATAATGATGGTGTTGCGCTTACCCATGACCGTGGTCTCGAACGGCGCGTATGACGAAAGCACGCCCATATCCACAGCGTCGGCACGGTCCTTGCCCACATATGCAATCATGTCGGACACGCGCACGACGCACCCTTCCAGCGTGGAGGGTCGCAAGCTTTTAATGGTGCTCTCATCAGCGGTGCAGGCTTCCACGAGCCCGTCGAGCGTTTCGAAATCGTGCGTGTCGCCCATGCGCAGCACCTGCTGGGCGAATTCGCCGTTGTGGCAGAGCACGCCATCGAGCGTTTGCAGGCTGATGTTGCGACGATAGAGCTGGTCAAGTACGCGTACCGAGTGCACGTTGTGGTTGAAGAAACGCCCCGTGCGCTCGTGATAGCACTGGTTGAGGTAGCGTTCGCCTGCGTGCCCAAATGGCGTGTGGCCCACGTCGTGGCCAAGCGCGATGGCCTCAATGAGCTCGCAGTTCAGGCCCAACAGCGACCCGATGCCACGCGCGATACGGCTCACCAGCTGTACGTGCAGCCCGCGTCGGCAGATGTCGTCGTTTTCCACGAACGAGAACACTTGCGTTTTGTCGGCGTAGCGGTTGTAGGCCGGCACGTTCAGGATTTTCTCGATGTCGCGCGCGAAGGCGGGGCGCGTGAGCGTGGCCCTATCGTGCGGGTTCGGCTCGCGGCGTTTCACCTGGGCGTCGTCGAAGGCGTGCGGGTGTTTACGTCCCGCCGCGCGATCGGCGCGAATGGCGGCTTCGATGTCTGGGTCAAGGGTCAGGTAGGGGATGCTCTCGCTCATGGGTGTCCTCTTTCGTCTCGTTCGAGGACATTGTAGCGCATGAGGTGGCCGCGCCGTGCGACAGCGTGCGTTCCATCACGCGCGCGGCGAGCGCGGCATCCCTTCCTTATATATATTAGTAGCGGTACAAAGCCGCAATGCTGGCGCCGTTGGGCATTTGCTCGGCGGGAAGCTCCAGCACTTCGGCATCCTGGGCGAGCGCGGCGCGGGCGAACTGGTCGGCAAGTTCCGGCCCTTGGAAGCGCTCGTGGGGCTCCTGTTCAAAAAGCACCACTGCGCCGGTTTCTTCATTGAAGCCGCCGGGAAGATACACATCTTCAGCTACAAAGAGGGCACGCACCTTGCGTTCCACCAGGGCAAGCCCGATGTCTGCCGGGTCAGCCGAAGCGCCGCCATGCGCCTCGGCATCGCCGAAGAGCTGCAGCAGCTCACGCGCGTGCGCCTCACGGGCACGCTCAATTACCACACGTGCCTCGGCTAAAAGTTCGGGTTCGCCTATTCCACCGACATCCTTCTCGATACCTTCATCAAGCAGATGCGGCAGCGTGGACACACGGCGAAACGCGGCCTGATGCTCGGGCAAGCTCACCAAAATGACGGGCAGGTCAACGTCCTTCAGCAGGCGTTCTGTCACCACCTTGTCCACATAGCGGAAGAACTTTTCGGCCTCTTCCTTCTTCACGTCGTTGCGCGACTTGTAGCCATGGTAGGGCGGCATATGGTTTTCGAGCGACTCATAATCGAGCGCGCCCTCGAGGCCGTCATACACCATCGGGAAGAGCTCGCTGAATTCGTCGGACAATCCCTCGGGAAACTTCCAGCGGCGCAGGGAGCCGAAGTCGCCTTCGATGAGGGCAAACCGGTCGGCTGACAAACCGAGCAGCACATAGTGTGACCCGAACGCGAAGTTCTTCAGCAGCGGCTTCACATAGAAGGAATCATCCACCACCGCAAGCGGCCCGACCGCATAGCCTAGCTGGTATACGAGCGTACGGTCGTTGCCGACCAGCACGGCTATGCTCCCTGCTGCACCTTCGGCCAGCTCATCAAACCGCTCGATCACCTGATCAAGACGCGCATCAACGCCCGTATGCTCGCGGTGTGCGAACTCCTGTTCAAGCTTGTCATTCACCTCTTGCAGAAGCTCCTTTAGGCGAATGCGCGCGGCGGCGCGGTCGTCCACCGGCAGATAGAGGGACACGAGCGGCCCTTCGGCCTGCTCAAAGAGTGTGGCGTCGAAATCGGGCGCGACCGTAATGTCGTCATTCATAGCAAAGCCTCCTGAAAGCCGGGGACGAAAAGGGGCGCCTCGCAAGCGCCAAACGTGTTCCGCCAGCATAGCAGCGCCCCCGTACCCGGCGAGAAAGCGCGACGGTACCGTCAGCGTTCGGTTGGCAATCTGCTGATCTCGCCGAGGTCGGCTGCGACGGCCTACCCGTGCGCTATACTATTGGGAACACAAACGGAAGGGCAGACATGGCGGGCATCAACGAAGACGACATACAGAAGGTGCGCGAGGCAAGCGATCTCGTGGCTGTCGTCGGCGAGCGCACGCCCGTGAAGCAGCGTGGGCGTGATTTTTGGTGCTGCTGCCCCCTGCACAACGAAAAAACGCCGTCGTTCAAGATCGACCCGGTGCTGCAGCTGTGGCACTGCTTCGGCTGCGGCGAGGGCGGCGATGTGTTCGGCTTCCTCATGAAGACCGAGGACCTCACGTTTCCCGAGGCTGTGCGCAAGTTGGCCGCTCGCGCCCACATTGAGTTGGCCGACGACGGGCGCACGCGCGTGGCGAACAGCAAGAAGGCGCGCCTGAAAGCCGTGTGCGAGGAATCGGCCCTGTTCTTTCATCAACAACTCATGCGCAACCCCGAACCCGATGCGTCTAACGCGCGCAGCTATTTGGCGAAGCGCGGGCTCGGCGGCGAGGTGCCGAAGCGCTGGCGGCTGGGTTTTGCGCCCGGACACGGCGCGCTGGTGCGCCATTTGGCAGCGCTTGGCTTCAAACCGAACGAAATGATTGAGGCGAATGTGGCCTTGAAAGGTCGCGATGGTCGCTTGCGTGACCGCTTCTACAACCGCATTATCTTTCCCATCAACGACGCGCAGGGCGAATGCATCGCGTTTGGCGGACGTGTGGTGGGCGTGGGCGAGCCGAAGTACCTGAACTCGCAGGAGACGCCGCTCTTCCATAAATCGCAGGTGCTCTACGGGCTTGACAAGGCGAAATCGGCGATGGCTTCCACCGGCGTGGCCGTGGTGGTGGAAGGGTACACCGACGTTATTTCGCTGCATGAGGCGGGGCTGGAAAACGCGGTGGCTACCCTGGGTACCGCACTCACGACCCGCCATATTCGGATACTTTCGCGCCATGCGCAGCATCGTATTGTGTATCTATTCGACGGCGATGCCGCAGGTCAGCGTGCGGCTGACCGCGCGCTGGGCTTTATCGACGAGAGCATGACGCCCGAAGCGGGGCGCCACCAGGTGGAGCTGGCCGCCGTCACGCTGCCCGACAACTTGGATCCCGCTGACTTTGTGGAGGCGCGCGGCGTGGATGCGCTGCGGGAACTCGTGGCCGACGCGCAGCCCCTGCTGAAGTATGGCATTGACCGCCGCCTGGCTGCCCAAGATCTCAGTACAGCCGAAGGGCGCGCCCGTGCGCTCGTGGAGGCGCTGTCGGTGCTGGCACCCATTAAGGATTCCATCCTCGCGAAAGACTACGCCATGCAGATAGCGGGTCGCGTGCGGGCGCGTGAGGAAGATGCGCTTGAACAGCTGGCACGCTTGGAACCGCCGCGGCGCGGTGACGAGGAAGCGGACGAGCCTTCGGGAGGCGCCTCCACCGACCAGTTAACCGCGGCATCGCCCGCGTCGGCGCCTGAACAGGGAAAACCTCGCCGCGCTCTGCCTCAGGCTGAGGTGAACCGTCGTCGCTTTGAGCGCGAGTTCTTGAGTTTGACCGCCCAGCGCCCTGAACTGGCGCTTGCTCACGCCGACGCGCTTGCGCAAACCCAATGGCGCGAATCCGTACATGCCGCGCTTGCGCAGAGCGTACTTGACACACTCGCTGCCGACCCCACCTCATCGGGTGCGCGCGTCATCAACGAGGCCGCTCGTGAGATTCCGCGTGCGGCGGGCATTCTCACCTCGGGAACCATGGATGCGGGCACCGATCCGGGGGCGCTTGCGCGCTTTTTGGCCGAGGAGCTGGCCATAGGTGACGTGGAAGACACCGTAGCTTCAATGCGTGCGCAGCTGTCCGACCCCGCGTCGCTTCCGCCCGACGAGTACGAAATGCTCTTCCAAACGGTGACCGCGCTGCAAAAAGACCTCACGAACCGCCGCCTCGCTCATAAACCTCTCGTCACGGAGTAGGGGAGCGCCGCCTCGCGCACCCTCGTGCACGCGCTCCTTGTATAGAACGTGTGTTCCTTTTTCGGTACTCACTCGTACTGGTGTACGGGCGTGGTATACTCTTCACGAGAGAAAGGAGGAGCCATGAGCCCCTTCATTTGGCTGGGAATTGCGGCTGTGATGGCCGTTGTCGAAGTGGCTTCACTCAGCCTCATCACCATGTGGTTTGTCGTGGGTGCCCTCATTGCCTTTGCGGCGAACTTGCTGGGCGCAGACGTGCTCATACAGGTGGTGGTGTTTTTGGTGGTGTCGGTGGTGTGCCTTATTGTGCTGCGCCCCGTCTTTGTGCGCTACCGTGACCGCGGCAAGCAGGAAGAGCCCACGTGTATTGGCCTGACGGCCGTGGTGTGCGAGGCTATTGACAACGACCGCCTCGTCGGGCGCGTTGAAACGCCTGATCACATGACCTGGGCTGCCCGCTCCGCCAACGGTGCGCCCATTCCCGAAGGTGAGAACGTGATCGTTGTCGGGCAGGAGAGCGTCAAGCTCATCGTTGAAAGAAAGGTGTCCTCATGATTGATCCTGTGCTTATCGCTCTTATTGTCGTAGTGGTGTTGGTGGTGCTGTTCAGCGTCACGTGCATCAAAATTGTTCCGCAGGCCGAAGCTGCCATCGTAGAGCGCCTGGGTTCGTATTTGGCTACGTGGGACAACGGTCTGCACATTAAGGTGCCGTTTATCGACCGCGTGCGTCCTTTTGTCTCACTCAAAGAGCAGGTGTTCGACTTCCCGCCGCAGCCCGTCATCACGAAGGACAACGTCACCATGTCCATTGACACGGTGGTGTTCTTTAAAATTGTGGACCCGAAGCTGTTTAGCTACGGCGTGGAAAACCCCATCATCGCCATTGAGAACCTGACGGCTACCACGCTGCGTAACATCATCGGCGACCTGGATTTGGACACGACGCTGGTGTCGCGTGACACCATCAACGCCAAGATGCGCTCCATTTTGGACGAGGCAACTGACGCCTGGGGCATCAAGGTGAACCGCGTCGAGGTGAAGAACATCACGCCGCCTGCCGCTATCCAGCAGGCCATGGAGAAGCAGATGAAAGCCGAGCGTGAAAAGCGTGAGGCCGTGCTTCTGGCCGAAGGTGAAAAGCAGGCTGCCATCACCATTGCTGAGGGTAACAAGCAGGCGCAGATTCTCGCCGCCGAGGCTGAAAAGCAAACGGTCATCTTGGCCGCGGAAGCCGAGAAAGAAAAGCAGATTCGCGAGGCCGAGGGTGAAGCTGCGGCTATCCTCAACGTGCAGCAGGCAACGGCCGATGGCATTCGCATGGTGCGCGAAGCCGGTGCCGACCACGCCGTGCTGACGCTCCAGGCCTACGAGGCCTTCAAGTCCGCTGCGAACGGTCGCGCTACCAAGATCATCATCCCCTCAGATATCCAGGGCATTGCCGGCTTGGCTGCCTCGTTGAAGGAGATCGTGACGGACGCTCCCGAAGCAAAAGCCTGATCAGCGGGTTTTCATTCATCATGCCACACAGGGCGAGTGGAGGGGTACACCTTCTGCTCGCCCTTCTTTTTGCGGTGGTGGCGTCGGGCATGGAGGCGTGGCTTCCCTTTCTCACCTCGGGTTTCTGTGGATGTTTCCCGCAGGATACTAGACAACTTCCCGGTGAAACCGCACAATGACGAGCATATGAACGTTTACGTCCCGGCCCTGCGCCGGGACGCCTTCGATAGCAGAGAAAAGGACGTGCCGACGTGATTTCCATCGTACAATCGCCCAATCCCATTTTGAACACGGTGTGCGAACCGTGCGACTTGAACGACAAAAGCCTGCGCAAGCTGGCGAAGCAAATGGCGAAAGCCATGTACAAAAACAGCGGCTGCGGCCTGGCGGCACCCCAGCTGGGCGTGGCGCAGCGACTGGTGGTTATCGACTGCGACCAGGACGAATCCGGTGAGGAAGACCCTATTGTGCTGGTGAACCCCGTACTGATAGAAACAAAGGGCGACCCGGTGACGGAAGGGGAGGGGTGCCTGTCGTGCCCCGGCATTTCGGTACCCATTTCACGTCCGCCATGGGCACGTGTGCGCTACTTCGATTTGGACGGCGAAGAGTGGGAGATTGAAGGCGACGGGCTGTTGGGTCGCTGCCTCCAGCATGAACTCGACCACCTTGACGGCATCACCATGTTTGAGCGTGCCGATCCGCTGGCTCGCATCCAGGCGCTGCGCGACTACGACGAGGCCCTTGCCCAGGGTGCGAAGCCCGGCGAAACCTCACTTGAACCGCGGGTGCGCTAATCATGCGCGTCGTGTTCATGGGCACGCCGGAGTTCGCGGCCACCATTCTGGAAGACTTGTCTCAACAGTACGAAGTGGTGGCCGTCTACACGCGCCCCGATGCCGTACGCGGCCGCGGCAAGCAGCTGGAGCCTTCGCCGGTGAAGCGTACGGCCGAGCGCCTGGGTCTTCCTGTGCTCACGCCCCGCACGCTGCGCACCGAAAAGGCGCAGGCGGAACTGGCCGCATTTGAACCCGAGGTCATTTGCGTTGCCGCATACGGGGCTATTCTGCCCAAGGCGGTGTTGGATATTCCGAGCCATGGCTGCCTGAACGTGCACGCGTCGCTGCTGCCGCGCTGGCGCGGGGCTGCACCGGTGGAGCGCGCGTTGTTGGCGGGCGACGAGGAAACAGGCGTGTGCGTCATGCGCATGGAAGAAGGCCTGGACACGGGTGCTTTCTGCGTGTGTCGCACGGCGCGCATCGACGCTAAAACCGCCGATGAACTCACCGATGAATTGGCGAACCTTGGCTCGCATGCGCTGCTCACGGCCCTGGTGCATGTGCAAAACGACGCGGCCGAATGGACTGACCAGGACGAGTCACTAGTTACCTATGCCTCGAAGATTGAAAAGGGTGAGCTTGACCCGCTCCCAACCGACACGGCGGCCACGGCCGTGCGCAAGGTGCGTGCCTCGAGCGCAGCGCATCCGGCGCGCGCGATTCTTGCGGGGCGGCCGGTCACCCTCTGCGCGCTGGTTGAACCCGATGACGCACGGGGGCGCGAACTTGCTTCTGGATTGCCAGCAGGAGAGATTCGCTTCGCGGGCAAGCGGTTGTTCCTGGGCTTTGCCGATGGAGCGGCTGAGGTGTTTTCGGTGAAGCCCGACGGCAAGCAGGCCATGGACGCGAAGGCGTTTGCCGCCGGCGTGCAGGGTATCAAGGCGGGCGGCATGTGCTGGGAGGCTGCGCATGAGTAACGAGCAGCGCCGCGCATCCAAATCACGTGTGGGTCGCGTGTCAAGCGATGCCACTCAAAGCACAGCGCCGCGCACCTCGTCCAAGGCGAGCCCGGCGCGTCGTGCCGCGTTGGACGTATGCCGCGCCGTGCGCGAGCGCGATGCCTACGCACAAGACCTCATTGCCTCACATATTGATTCCTCGCGCTTGAGTCCGGAAGATCGCGCGTTCGCAACGCTTTTGGTGCGTGGTGTGACGAGCGCTCAGGGCACGCTCGATGAAGTGATTGACCGCGCCCTGCGTTCGCCGAATGACGTACAGGATGACGTGCGTGATGCGTTGCGCATTGCCGCCTACGAGATCATGTTTTTGGACAAAAGCCCGCATGCGGCCGTTGACCAGGGGGTTGAACTGGTGCGTGCCGTGCAGCCTCGCGCCGCCGGCCTCGGCAACGCGGTGCTCCGCAAAGTGACGGCGATGAAGGAGGACTTTCCGTTTGGCGATCCGGCGCGTGATGTGGCGGCACTTGCGCGTGCGAATGCGTTTCCGCTCTGGCTCACCAAGCGCCTCATTGCCGATTTAGGGGCACCCGCGGCGGTGAACTTCATGCGCGCTTCGAACGAGCCGGCACCGGTGCATATTGCGGTAAACGAGATTCGCGCGAGCGCCGATGAAGTGCTCTCTGCGTTTGCTGAGGCGGGCTCGCCACTTGAGCCGGACGGCTCGGCAGGAATTGAGGTGGCGGGGTGCTACCGCGTGCACGACCCCCGCGTACTGCAGCACAAGCGCGTGAAGCAGCTGTTTACACAGGGCAAAGTGCTCGTGTCGGATGCCACCTCCCAGCTCATTGCCGCTTCCGTATTGCCTGATCACATGCCCGCCTCTCTGTTGGAAATTGGTGCCGGCCGCGGCACCAAAACCGTACTGCTGCAAAGCGGGGCCCTGCGCGCCTACGGCAGCCAGGTGGAACTTTCCACGCTGGACAACCATGCATTTAAGACAAAGCTTCTGCGCGAACGCGCCGCAACGTACGGCGTGCACGTGGCCGAGACCTTAACGGGTGATGCCACCGCGCTTGATGACGTGGTGGGAACGGGCCTGTTTGATGCGGTGTTCATCGACGCGCCGTGCTCGGGTTTGGGCACGCTGCGCCGCCATCCGGAAATCCGCTGGCGTTTGACCGAACAGCGTGTGGGCGAGCTGGCGGCGCTCGAACTGGCGCTTCTGCGCTCAGCCGCCGGGCATGTGGTGCGCGGCGGTCAGTTGGCGTACGCCACCTGTTCGGTCACGCATGCTGAGAACAACGGCGTGGTGAAGCGCTTTCTGGAAAGCCCTGAGGGCGCCGCCTTCGAGCTGGCCCCCCTGGCGGGTCGCTCGTGCATCGCCCCGCCGCTTGTGCCCGGTTCCCCCGACGCTCACTTTGCGGTGCGTTTCATACGCACGCGATAGTCCGCACAGCTCTCAAGCGCGGGGCTGGGTTTTGTTCATAAGAACTGCCGTTCACGGATACGCGTGAGAATTTTCTTCGTTTCCGCGTGAAGCCGACCAGAGTGCTATACAATAGGAAAACTTTTTCAAATGATGGCGCGCCACCTGCGAAGGCGGCGCTCGGATGACCGTAAAGGAGGTCTGCGCTCATGGAGCCGAATATCAAGGAGGTGGCCGGGCGCATCCGCGCTCTGCGCGAGGATTTGGACCTCACCATGCAGGAGATGGCCGACGCGACGGGGCGCTCGGTGGCTGAATACACCGCTCAGGAATCCGGCGAACAGGATTTGTCGTTCACCTTCCTGTTCAAGTGCGCCCAGCGCTTGGGTGTGGATGTCATTGAGCTTCTGACCGGCGAAAACCCCCACCTGACGGGCTACTCGCTCACGCGCGCTGCCGACGGCCTTTCTATCAAGCGCCGCGCGGGCTTTGAGTATCTGCACAAGGCACCGCACTTCAAGGATAAGCTTGCCGAGCCGTTTTTGGTCACGGCACCCTACCTTGAGGAAGAGCAGAACGTGCCCATTCACCTGTCGTATCACAAAGGACAGGAACTCGACTTCATCATCTCAGGCAAAATGCGCTTCGCCTACGAGGACCATGTGGAAGAACTCGAGGCCGGCGATTTGCTGATGTACGACTCCGGGCGCGGTCATGGCATGATTGCCACCGGCGGCGAGCCGTGCGTGTTTTTGGCTGTGGTCATGAAGCCGAACGGGGAGATTATCTAGGCGCTGCCGCGTTTTCGCGACCGCGCCCCACCTTCGATAATCAATCCGTCTCGCGACGGGTTCTTCCGCTGCATCTTGAGTAAGAAAGAGCTGTTCATCATGAGAAATATCAACCTTCGCTTCGTCACGGAAACCTACGACGAGGACGGCTTGCTGACCGATTTTGCCGTCAACTGCCCCGAGAACTTCAACTTCGGCTACGACGTGGTGGATGACATTGCCGTGAACGACCCCGATCGGCGCGCCATGGTGTGGTGCAACCCCGAAGGCGAAGAGCACGTGTTTACGTTTGCCGACGTGAAAACGTGGTCCGACAAGACGGCGAACTTCCTGGCCGCGCAGGGCATCGGTCGCGGCGACATGGTCATGGTTATTCTGCGCCGCCACTACCAGTTCTGGTTTGTGGCCACAGCGCTGGCGAAGCTGGGCGCGGTCATGGTGCCCGCCACGTTTATGCTAAAAGAGCACGACCTGGAGTATCGCCTGAACGGGGCCTCGGTGAAGGCTATCATTGCCACCTCGCTCGGCGACATCGCACAGGTGGTGGACAACGTGGCTGACGCGTGCCCGACGCTTACCTGCCGCATTCTGGTAAATGGCGCAGGTGGCGGCCTCACGCCGGAGGATGCGGAGGGCAACCTCGTATTCCCCGATGACGGGCTGCCGTTGGGCGCGGCGCTTTCCGGCCCGGACGGTATTTGCGCCGCACCGATTGAGCGTGCAGGGTGGCTCGATTTCAACACGGGCGTGCGCGCTGCCTCGGCCGACTTCGCGCGCGTGGACACGCTGGCCGCCGACCCCATGCTCATGTACTTCTCGTCCGGCACCTCGGGTAACCCCAAGATGGTGCTGCACGATTCCGAATACGCCATTGCGCACCTGGTCACGGCCAAGCACTGGCACAACGTGAACCCCGACGGCCTGCACTTCACCATCGCCGATACGGGCTGGGGCAAGGCCGTGTGGGGCAAATACTATGGCCAGTGGCTCATGGAAGCGTGCGTGTTTACGTACGACTTCGACCGCTTCCACCCCTCCGAAATTCTTTCGCTCATCGGGAAGTACCGCGTGACCACGCTCTGCTGCCCGCCCACGATGTATCGCATGATGATGGCCGAGAACATCGACGCCTACGACCTCACGTCGCTCGTGTACTCCACCACGGCAGGCGAGGCGCTGAACCCGGACTTGTTCGATTTCTGGAAAGAGCACACGGGACTCACCATTTATGAGGGCTTTGGCCAGACCGAGACGCCACTTACCATTGCGAACCTCACGGGCTCCACACCGCGCCCCGGTTCGATGGGTAAGCCCGTGCCGCTGTACAACGTGGAAATTCAGCGCGCCGACGGCAGCCGCTGCGACACGGGCGAAACGGGCGAGGTGTGCATCGACATCCATCAGAAGGCTGCCGGTATCATGTTGGAATACTACCGTGACCCGGTGAAAACCGAGGCCGCCATGCACGACGGTTGGTACCACACCGGCGACACAGCCTGGTGTGACGAGGACGGCTACTTCTGGTACGTCGGGCGCAACGACGACGTTATCAAGTCGAGCGGCTATCGCATTGGGCCCTTCGAGATTGAAAGCGTGCTGCTGGAACACGAGGCCGTGCGCGAATGCGCCGTTACGGGCGTGCCCGACCCGGTGCGCGGCAAGGCCGTGAAGGCCACCATCGTACTGGCCGAGGGCTTCGCGGGCACCGATGTGCTCACTAAAGAGCTCCAGACCTGGGTGAAGAAGCGAACGGCACCCTATAAATACCCGCGCATTGTGGAGTACGTGGACGCCCTGCCCAAAACCGTGAACGGCAAGATTCGCCGCGCCGCTATCCGCGAGGTGGACGAAGCAGAAGCTCCGGAGGGCTTGGTGTGACGGCGAAGGGCGGCAAGGGCCAGATGAGTGGAGCTGAGATTGCTCGTTTTTTCTCCAGCGGGCCTTTCGATAGATTGAAGCCTTTGCCCAGTTCAAGACCTCCCATAACACTGACAGCAGTCGTGGTTATTTGCGGGCATTATGGGGTAGGCAAGACTAATCTCACCCTGAATCTGGCGTTCGATATAGCGACGCGCGGGTTTGCGGTGACTGTCGTTGACCTTGATGTAGTGAACCCGTTTTTCCGCTCAAGCGACTATCGCGCACGGCTTGCCGAACACGGTGTGCGCCTCATTGCGCCCGTGTTCGCCGGCACGAACCTCGACGGCCCGAGTCTGTCGGGAACTATCCTGCCCGCCGTTGAACAGGCACAGCGCTCGTGGTTGCCACTCTCTGCTTCAGTGTGTTCTCCCGATGAGCCTGCACCTATCGCAGAACGGCAAAAAAGAGAAGTGCTTATCATCGACGCGGGTGGCGATGATGTGGGCGCGACGGCGCTTGGTCGCTTCGCCAATACGGTGGCAGCCGGGCCCTACGAGATGCTGTACGTGGTAAACCGCAGTCGCAATCTCACGCAGGAGCCGGCGGAAGCAGCCGCCATCCTGCACGAAATTGAGGCGAAGTGCCACCTGCGTGCAACCGGCATTGTGAACAACACGCACCTTCAGGATGACACCGACGGCGACGCTATTGCGCAAGGCATTCCCTTTGCTGAAGCTGTGGCGCAGGCGTGTGAGCTTCCCCTTGTGTGCACGACGGTGCCCGCCAGCGGCCTCGCGCAGGTCACCGACCGGGAAATCGCCCGCGTTGCGCCGAATGAGGGGGCCTGCGCGCTCTATCCTGTGCAAGTATATGTAAGAACTCCCTGGCAATAAGACTGAGAGCGCACCGGACCCCGTGAGGGTTACCCTGTGTGTCTGGACGAGATAAGAGAGGCGAATCATGGCGAGCATTAGCGTAGACGACTTCTTCTGCAAGGGGTGCGGCCTGTGTGTCGACGCGTGCCCCGAGCATATCATGGCGCTCGACCACGACAAGATTACCGCGAAGGGCTATCACCCCGCGTACTGCACCGACCTGGATGCATGCACGGGCTGCGCGTCCTGCGCGACGATGTGCCCCGACGTGGCCATCACGGTGGAAAGGTAGGACGGCATGGCAGAGAAAGTGCTCATGAAGGGCAACGAGGCCCTGGCGGAAGCTGCGCTGCGCGCGGGCTGCCGCTTCTTCTTTGGTTACCCCATCACGCCGCAGACCGAACTTGCGGCGTACATGTCCAAGCGCATGCCGAAGGAGGGCGGCACGTACCTGCAGGCCGAAAGCGAG
>DSLMC04103__coassemble_621_pt1 | contig 23913 bp, 15 predicted proteins | sample DSLMC04103__metabat2_high_PE_001 | metagenome-assembled genome bin DSLMC04103
CGTGAACGCCTGCCCCTACGGCATGCGCGACGCATCCCACCTGGAGGATCGTATGCACCGCTTCGTGCGCAAGTGCACGTTCTGCCGCGACAAGCGTCAGCTGGATCCCTCTGCCGAGCCGTACTGCGTGCTTACCTGCCATCAGAAGGCGCGTATCTTTGGCGATTTGGACGATCCGAACAGCGAAGTGTCGAAGCTTATCGGTTCCGTGAAGACGGAGCGTCTCTTCGAAGAGTACGGCACTGAGCCGCAGATCTACTACATTCCTGAGTTGGGAGGTAAGGCATAATGAGGCATCATTACTGGGAACCGCCTATCGCCCTGTACCTGTTTTTGGGCGGTCTGGCAGGCGGCATCTTGTTCCTCTCCGCCATTTTCAACAGCTTCGTGATTTCGGGTTTTGCTGAGATTTTTGCGCTTCCCGTGCTCGTGTCGCTGGTGTGCGTGGCTATTGGTTGCGTGTTTCTGGTGGTCGACCTGGGCCAGCCGGGTGTGTTCTGGCGCGTGTGGACCACGTCGAAGTCCATCATCAAGTGGGGCGCGACGTTCCTCGTGATTGCTGCGGTGTTCGCCCTGCTGTTCTTCCTGGCGTTCATTGGCGACGCGTGGCCCGTGTTTGCTGGTCTGTCCGACTTCTTGAAGCCGGCGGCTGATGCATTCCTGATCATTGCTGGTTTCTTTGGTCTGTGCATCATGATGTACACCGGTATCATGCTGTCCACGCTGAAGGCGCATGCGTTCTGGGCTACCCCGGCGCTGCCTGTGCTGTTCACCATTTCGGCCATTTCGACGGGCTGCGCGGCTATCGTGCTATCCATCAACGGCTGGCCGGCCATCCCCACCATCGAGGGCATGCTGGTGTCCGAGATTGTGCTGGAGATCTTGCACGTGGTTGACATCGTGCTGGTGGTGGCTGAGCTCATTGTGCTGCTGACCATGGTGCTGTCCTTCCTGGGCGCTGGCAACGTGACGGCCAAGGCGGCCGCTCGTCGCTGGGTGCGCGGTTCCTACGCGCTGCCGTTCTGGGTTGGTATGGTGGGCTTCGGCCTGGTTATCCCGCTGATTATGTACATCGGCGGCGGCCACTCCGCTGCGGCCACCATTGTGGCTCCCATTCTGGTGCTGTGCGGCGGCTGCCTGCTGCGCTTCATGGTAGTCAACACCGACGACCGCGCCGAGATTCCGGGCGAGAACCGCTACTACAACCGTGTGGCGAAGAACGACGCCGAGTTCATTTCCAAGTGGACCTACGGCGACAACCAGTACTAAAGTGAGGGTGTAGGGAAGCCGCGCGGCACTTCGGTGTCGCGCGGGGTATGTGTGGCTGGGGCTGTAGCAAAGGCCCTTACCTGCCAGGTTGACCGTAGGGCAAGGGCTCTGCCCTTGCCGTCAACTACGTTTGACCTGGCAGGTTTATTCTTGCTGAGCGGCAAGGGTAGAACCCTTGCCCTACGGAATACCGCCCCTTTGCTGCACAGAGTGCGCCGTTCGCGCGCGAGCACCGATGGCCGAGTGGCTGGCTGGGGCGCTTGCGCGCGAGAGACGCACTGATGAGAGGCGCGGGCACACCGCGACAGACAGGGGAGACGTATGGACGAGTACGCATTTGATGACGTGCTGACCGGCGGCACCGTTACGTTTGCGGGCCTACGCTTGGGCGCGGCCGTGAGCGCGGGGGTGGATGCGGGTGCGCCGCGCAGGTGTGCGACGCTGTTCTTCCCGGGGTGTTCGCTGTTGAACTACGCGCTGCCGCTTGTGCAGTCGGTGTACGATCTGCTGCGTGAGGCGGACGTGGTGGAAGGCATTTCGCTTCTATGCTGCGGCAAGATTTTGTCGTTTGAGCCCGATGGGGCGAACGTGCGCGCGGCGTTTGAGGATGAACTGCGCGACCACGTGGCCGCTGCGGGCGTTGAGCGCATTGTGGCCGCGTGTCCGAACTGCGTGGCGGCGCTGAGCGCGGCGCTGGCCGCCGATGAGCGTACGGCGCACGTGCAGGTGGTAGCCCTGCCGGGCGAGTTGGCGAAGCTGGGGTATCGCATTGATGCCGAGGTGGCGCGGCGCATGCTGGGCGACGGGGTGAAGGCCTACGCAGCTGCGGGCTGTGGCGCGGGCGCTGCGGCGACGGCTGGCGATGACCTGAAGTTCTGCGTGCACGATTCCTGCCCTGACCGCGAGTCGGGTGCGTTTGCCGACGGCGTGCGTGCACTGTTGCCGCCTGAACTGGTGGTGGAGGCGGCGCACATTCGCAAGAAGTCATTCTGTTGTGGGTCGCTTCTGCGCGCGGCGGGCAAGTTCGATGCCGCCGACAAGCAGGCGCGCCGCCATGGCGAGGAAGCGGTCGAGGTGCAGGCGGCGGGCATCGTGACGGCGTGTGTGAGTTGCGCGTTTCAGCTGTCGATGGCGCAGACGGCCGTGCCGGTGTTTCACTACCTGGAGCTTCTGTACGACTGGCGCGTGGATTGGCGCGGGGCCGATCAGTACATGAAGCTGCGATTCTTGTTTGACGAGCCTGACGAGGCGGGGTCTGGGCGTGCGTATGCGGGCCTTGCTGGTGAGGCGGCTGACGCGGCCGGTGCGGCCGCAAAGGCCAATGGGGAAGGGGAGGCGCGATGACGCGCGAGACGAAGCGCACGAACTGCCACTACTGCGGCTACTGCTGTGCCTTTGTGGCCACGGTGGAGGACGGTCGCGTGGTTGACCTGGCGCCAGACCCAACGCGCTACCCCTACGACGAGCGCATCCTGGCGGGGTGTCGCCGCTGGCGCATGAACCTGGACGCGCTTGACGGCGCCGACCGCGTGAACTACCCCCTGCGGCGCGTGGGCGAGCGCGGCGCGAACGAGTGGGAGCGCGTGAGCTGGGACGAAGCGCTTGACGACATCGCCGCACGCCTGCGTGCGCTCGCGGACGAGCACGGCCCGGAGACGCTGGCGAGTGCCATCGGCGGCCCGCACGCGTCGTTCTGGCCGCTGCACCGCTTCATGAACCTGTTCGGCTCGCCCAACAATATGGGTATCGGGCAGATTTGCTGGAACCCGCGCATCTGGATGGACGCGCTTACGTTCGGCTGGACTGTTGAGGCCGACATCGCGCCCGGCGTGACGGAGTGCCTGTTCATTTGGGGTACGAACCCGGCGCAGTCGGACAACTCGGCGTTCTGGCGCTCCATCCTTCAGTTCTCGAAGTCCGACGCGGCGCTGGTGGTTATCGACCCACGGCGCACCCAGGTGGCTGCCGTGGCCGACCTCTGGCTGCCGGTGCGACCAGGCACCGACTGCACGCTGGCGCTGGGCCTTTTGCACGTCATCATCGAGGAAGACCTGGTTGATCGCGCGTTTGTGGACGCGTGGTGCCACGGCTTCGACGAATTGGCCGAACAGGTGAAGCCCTATACGCCCGCCCATGTGGCTGAGGTGTGCGGCGTCCCTGCCGACGATATCGTGCGTGCGGCGCGCCTATTTGGGCAGGCCGGCGCGGCGGCGCTCGTGTCGGGTCGCGGTGTCGACCAGGTGGGGGCGAACGTGGCGCCCACGCACCGCGCCATCTGCTGTTTGCGCGCCATCACGGGCAACGTGGACAAGCCTGGCTCGTGCGTACTGGCTGAATCTCCCGACTTCGTGTCCGAGATGGAATTGGAGATGACCGACGCGCTGGCCCCCGAGCACCGCGCCCGCTGCCTCAACACGCCTTTCACGCCGCTGCAGTGCTACGACGGCTACGAGCGCGCCCGCGCGCTCACCGAAAAGCTGGGGCGCACGCTTCCCGCGCGCTACCTAACCTCGGCGCTGCCGCACCTGGTGCTGCGCGCCATGGAAACGGGCGAGCCCTACCCGGTGCGCGCGCTCATCGTGAACGCCACGAACCCGCTGTTGACCTACGGTGACACTCATCGTGTGTTCAACGCGCTCATGGGCTTGGACTTGCTGGTGGTGCTCGACTACTATATGACACCCACGGCAAGCATCGCCGACTACGTGCTGCCCGCGGCCGGTGCCATTGAGCGGCCTGTCTTGCAGGTGCACGGTGGCGTGGCGAACATGGGCTACGGTGGGCCGGCGGCGGTGGAGCCCTACTACGAGCGCCGCTGCGACTACGACGTGTTCCGCGGCTTGGGCCTGCGCCTCGGCCAAGAGGACGCGTGGCCGGAAGAGACGCTGGCCGACGCCTTCGCCGCGCAGCTTGCCCGCACGGGGATGGACTGGGAAACGTTCTGCGAACTGGGCATTTACTGGCAGCCTCCCGCGTATGCGAAGCACGAACTGCCGGGTGTTGATGGTCGCCCGCAGGGGTTCGCCACCACGACAGGCAAGATTGAACTGGCGAGCGAGTTTTTGCCGACGCTGGGTGGTGCGCGCTTGCCCGAGCCGGCCGCGCCCATTACTTTGTGCTCGCCGGAATTGGTGGCGGAAGCGGAGCGCGCGGGCGGGGCGTACTTGCCGATGATCACTGGTTCGCGTAAGCAGCCCTACAACGCGTCGATGTACTTCAACAACCCGGCGTTCCGCGCCAAGTCGCCGCACCCGGTGGTGGAAATGAGCCCGGCTACGGCCGAGCGCTTGGGGTTTGCCCCCGGCGACCGCGTGGAAGTGCGCACCGACAAGGGCGCGGCGCGCTTTATACTAGCAACAGCAACGATGCGCGATGACTTGCTGAACGTGGACTACGGCTGGTGGCATCCCGAATGGGAACCCGGCGCGCCCGCGTTCGGCGGCATGTGGGAGTCGAACATCAACTGCCTCACCTCGTGCGAACCCGGCGAGCCGCTCATTGGCACCTGGTCGTACAACGCGATAGACTGCGTCATCTACAAAGTTGACGATCCGCTGAGCTGGGAAGAAGACAGCTGATGAGCCGCTGAGTGGGAGAGGGTGTGCGAAGAGTCAACCTGCGAGACCGCACAGGCACTGGGTGACGCTCAGTCGCTCGGACAGTCCTGAGCTCGCACGAAAGCGCCACTGGCGCTTTCGGCTCGTGCGAAACTCGCTTGGTGAGCATCACCCAGTGCCTGCGCTCGTTGCAGGTGGGAAGGTTCACTGGACTGGTGGGAACGTATTGCTGGGTTGGCGAACTTGGCCAGCACTGGCACTCTCGCGGCGAGAACCGTAGGGGCGATTCATGAATCGCCCTTTCGTGCGAAGCACGAACATGAAGTGGAACAAGCGGCCCTGAAGCCGCAGGAAGAGAAGGAGAAGTTTCGTGGCGGAGAAGAAGCAAGCATTGCTTTTATTTAGCAAGCCCCCGGTACCGGGAATGGTAAAGACGCGCCTCACCACAGAGTTCGGCGGATTCCTTACCCCCGAGCAGGCGGCCGAGTTCTTCAAGCGTAGCCTCTACGACGTGAGCGAGCTGGCTATGCACGCGCTCTACCAGCTGAAAGCCGAAAACGAGGCGCTCGTGGCATCCGACCCCACGGCAGACAAAATCACCTACGATTTCTTCGTCTGCACCACGCCGGCCGAGAACGTGCAAATCATGAAGGACACCTACGACGCCATCGGCCCCTGGCCCATGGAGATTCACTTCCTCACGGACAAGGGTTCCACGTTCGACGATCACTTCGACGACGCGTTCCAGCAGATTTTCGCCATGGGTTACGAGCATATCGTGTCCGTCGGCGGCGACATCCCCACCATGCCGAAGTCGCACATTGTGATGGCGTTCCAGTGGCTCGATTACTTCCAGTCGCTCGGCACGCCGGGCTTCGTGCAGGCGCCGTGCCAGGAATGCGGTACATCGCTCGTGGGCTTCAGCTACAACACACCCATGGATCACCAGGGCGTTTACTACAATCTAGACGGCCGTCCCGCGCTCGATGGCTACATGCAGAAGCTTGAGGAACGCAACGTTCCCTCGGCGTACCTGTCGCCTGTGGCTGACATCGACGAGAAGACCGACCTCGCGCACGCCATCTCGTGCATGCGCGCCATCAAGCAAGCGGCCGTGCACCAAAAGGAACTGTTTGTGCCTGAGCGCGTTCTGGCCTGGGTTGACTACATGGGCATCCAGGTGGTTACGCCCCCGAACGAGGAACACGACCCGCGTCAATACATCGACGAATAGCAGGTTGTAAAGAAGCCCCTTTAACCTGCCAGGTAGTCCGTGGATCTGCAACAACAGTTTCCTTTGTGGGTTGACCGTAGGGCAAGGGTTCTACCCTTGCCGTCAACTACGGAGGATTGGGTAGGTTTGGTGAGTGAGACAACAGAAGGCGTTATAAGGGAGAAGCCTGATGAGCGAGCTTGAAACAAAGGATGCGCGTACGTTGTTGCATAAGACGACGGCGCTGTGTCCGGATTGCCTGACGGAGTTGCCGGCTGAGGTGTACGCTGACGGCGACGGCGTGGTGTGGATGGAGCGCACGTGCTCTGACCACGGGCGCTTGGCGACGCGCATGTGGCCCGACGCCGAGCACTACCAGTGGCTGCGCTCGCTCGCGTTTCCGCCGACGGCTCCCGAGAACACCATCCCGGCCACGGCGCCGTGCCCGCACGGCTGCGGCACGTGCAGTCGCCACGTGCGGCGCGGCACGCTGTTGGAGATTGAGGTCACGCGCAACTGTAACCTGCACTGCCCCGTGTGCTTCATGAGCGCCGAGACGGGTGAGGGCGACCCCACGCTTGAGGAAATTAGCGCCATGTACGATACCATCGCGAACGCGGTGGGCATCGACGGCGCAGTGCAGATCACGGGCGGGGAACCTACCTGCCGCAAGGATTTGCCCGAGATTATCCGCATGGGTCGCCAGAAGGGCTTCTGGGGTATCGAGGTCAATACGAATGGCCTGGTCATCGCTGCGCGCGATGGCTACTTGGAGGAACTGGTGGCCGCGGGTCTCACCGGTGTGTATCTGTCCTTCGACGGCCTGACGGGTGACGTGTACGAGGCCACCTGCGGGCGCGACATTCTGGATGTGAAGCTGCGCGTGATTGAGCGCTGCCGCGAGGCGGGCATCCAGGTGGTGCTTTCCGTGGCCGTGGTGGCAGGTTCGAACGACAAGCAGCTGGGCGACCTGTTGCGCTTCTCGCTGGAGAACGCTGACGTGGTGGCGGGCCTTGCGCTGCAGCCGGCGTTCACGTCCGGGCGCTTCGACGCCGAGCGTGCCCTGCCCATGAGCGCGGGCGACGTGATCTTCCAGCTGGCCGAACAGTCCGACGGGCTCATTGAGCCGCGCGACATTTGGCCGCTCGGATGCTCGAACCCGCTCTGCGACACGGGTGTGTTCTTCGTCCATGGCGAGCCACCTGCGGGTATGATGCCGCACCCCTCGGGCTTCTACCCGGCCACGCGCGCGATGACGCTGGAGGAGTACCGCGAGGGCTACTCGCCTGACAGCCCTCAGGGGTCGGTGTTCCTCGATATTTTGGCGAAGAAGGGCGTCGAGGTGAAGAGCGGGCTGTCCGTGATCATCATGAACTACATGGACGCGGTGTCGATGGATACGCAGCGGCTGCGCGAATGCTCTATGATGGTGACGGTGCCTGACGGGCGCGCCATCCCGTTCTGCTCGTATCATTTGACGGATTCTGCGGGGAGACGTGTGTATCCGCCTTGGTGTAAGGAATCGCTGCGCTAGTGCGTTTGACCTGCGAGTGCTCAACCTGTGGAGCGCGGAGAATGCTCAGTCGTTCGGACATGTCGCGCTCAACCTGCGGGACGCGGGAGTGGCGGCAGTGCCCAGTCGCTCAAACAGTCCTCGCTGCGCTGCGGAACTCGCTTGGTGGACACCGCCGCCACTCCCGCTAGATGAAGCCTGTGGAACTGCGCGTGGCACGGCCGTTCGTCTGCGCATTCTTCGCTAGATTGGGTTGCCATCGCTTCGCTCGGCAACGATCGTGCAGTTCTTGGTTGGCGCGCGGATACTTGTGCTCCCGGCAGTCCTCCTGCGTGATGTGGGGGAACGGGCTGGCCTCTGATTGATGAGGGGTGTTCGCGCTTCGCGCGAATTGGGCGGGACGTTGTTGGGAGAGCCTGCTTAGGAAGAGGAAATTATGGCTGATTATCGAATCGTGAATGATCCTGATAGGTGTGTGGCTTGTGGGCTTTGTGTTGCGTTTTGTCCTTGCGAGGTGTTGGAGGCTGATGAGGACGGGCATCCGTTTGCGGCGCGGGTTGAGGACTGTGTGGGGTGTACTACCTGTTCAGGGAACTGTCCGCAGCGGGCGTTGTTGGTGGAGGCTATCGGGGATGCGGTGTATGATCCCTTCGCCGATGAGGCGCGGGCTGAGCCGATTTCTGATGAATTGCATAAGCAGTATGCCGAATGGCAGCGCATTATCATGGAGAAGTTGGGGCTGCGTTGGCAGCCGGTGGCGGTGAGTCTTATTGATAAGGACGAACTGCTGCCCGACGTTCCTATGCCGCCCGAGAATCAGCGTTTTTGTCAGGCGATGATGGCGGCGCGGCGCGGGGCTTCTATTCTTATGCCGCCGCATCGGCATTCGTGTCCGGACGGGACTTCCATCTTTGGTATGACGGGCGTGCCGGAGAAGTTGGCGACGGGCGAGATCTACGTGCTGTTCCATAAGGTGGTGAATGCGGAGGCGGCTGCGCGGATGGTGGCTGAGCGGCCGACGTTGCCGCCGAAGAGCAGGCGGGCTACCTACGTGGCGCCGCTGGCAAAGACGGTGCGTGAGCCTGAGGTGGTGGTCATCACGGGTACGCCTGAGCAGATGATGTGGCTGTGTATGTCCATGAGCTACTACTCGGGGCATCGTTTTGACTTCCACGCGAGTGGCTTTAACTCCATGTGCGTGGAGGCGGTGTTGTATCCGCTCACGGAGCAGGAGCCCAACATCACGTTCGGCTGCTACGGCTGCCGCGCGGCCACTGACCTGGGAGAAGACATGATGTTCATGGGCCTCCCCACCGACAAACTACCCATCGTAGCGCAAGGCCTCACCGAGTTGGCAAAGAAAGCCATCCCGGATTCCCGCATGAAGATTTACGTTCCACCCATCATGTAGGTTTGGGGTGGCAAAATTGTGAGATTGCCGTTTTTGCTGCACTTGTGCGATAGTGGCTTAAAGAGGCCTTGGGGGAGAAAGGTGTGTTATGGCTGACGAATTGTTCCATCTTCGGGACCCGCGTCCGGAGGAAAAGGCGGTGCTTGATGCGTACGCGAACGCCGAGGGGATGGATGCCATTCCTTCTCTCGAAGGGGTGCGCGTGGCGGCTAATGAGGACGATGAAGTGGTGGGATTCATGCGCCTGGCGATTTCCGACGAGGACATCGCGTTCGTAAATCCCATCATCACGCATGAGACCTGGCGCGGCTTTGGCGTGGGGCGTGCGCTCATGGAGGAGGCGCTTGAGCGCTACGGCGAACTGCGTCTTGTGTCGCGCGGCGGCAGCATCCCGTTCTATCAGGCGCTCGGGTTCGAAGCCATCCCGTGGGAAGACATCGAAATGACCATGGTAGACGACTGCGACCACTGCGACATGCGCAAAGAATGCGGCCCATTGCCCATGGGCAAGAAGCTGGGCTAGACAACCAACACCCGCCTTCCACTGTACAAAAGGGAAAAGGCAGGGCCAATGTGAGAAGCGAAACCTATTCGGGGGCGGATGGTGCCCCCGTTTCTTTTTGCGGAGGCGATCCCTGATCGTACTCTGCGCTCTCCATACGTATACAGTGTAACTACCTGCGCTTTTCTTCAAATGAGTGAAAAACGCTGTCGTCTGATGTGCTCGGTCATGATTGAAGCTCGTTTGGAAAAGTTCTACTATAGGCGAACACGAGGGGGTAGCTGTCGGTAAAGGGAGCCGACAGCGGCCGTGCGGCCAAAAGGGGGTATATGGTCACTTCGCCTGAAAAAGAACTGCTCAATTCAATCGTACGTGCGAAGCTGACGCCGCCGATACTGCCGACTGGCTATGTGTGCAGGGAGCAGGTTTTCGAGAAACTGGACGTGTTCGCCCGTCAAAAGTTGACGCTTATTAGTGCGCCGCCGGGTTACGGGAAAACTGCTTTGCTGGTTAATTTCACTCAGCGTAAGGTGGCGGAGGGCTGCCTTGTGTCGTGGCTCACTGTTGACGCGGAAGATGCTGATCTTGCCCGCTTCTGGCGACATGTTGCTGCGGCTTTGGCATGTTTTGGACAGGAAGTTTCCACGCAGGTTGTTCCTCTGATGGCTGCCGCGTGGCAGGAAAAGGGCGCGGAACTGGATGAAAATGCCGTTGTTGAGATAGGAAATGCCCTGTTTGATTCCTTGCCGGCCGGTAAAGCGTGCTATCTGCTTGTCGATGATTACGGAAGTGCCGAGCATAGGGGGCTTGACGAGCGGCTGCTGAAACTCTGTGCCTCAGCCCCTTCCGATTTCCACGTGGTACTCGCCTCATCTGCGTTTTCCTGGGCTCTCCAGACTGATGTCTATCGGTTAGGGTACGGTTATTTGGGGACGGAAGACTTATCTTTGACGCTTCGCGAAGCCCGCTGCATGGCGGATGCGATGTGCGACGAACCACCGTCTGATGAGGCGCTTGCCCGAGCTCATGAGCTTGTTGAAGGATGGCCGCAGGGAATCAAGCTTGCAGCACGAACCCTGTCAGGCGCGCGCACTGCGGATGAGGTGCGGATTGACGGCGGCCTTCTGAATGTGCGGAGGTACTTTGAAGCACAAGTGGCGCGGTTGGTTACCGGAGACGTACTCTCATTTCTGTTTGAAATGTCGGTGCTGGAAACATTCAGCCGTCCTCTGTGCGAGGCAGTGTTTGGCGCGGGCTCAACGCAGGCGCTCTTAGATGAAATTATACGGCGCAACCTGTTCGTTGTGCCGTGCGATGAAGAGGGGATGTGGTTTCGGTTTAATCGCCTGTTTGCTGACTGGTTGCGCAATGAGTTGCTTCAACTGCGCAGGGAGGAAGTGCGTGAGCGCTGTTCACGGGCAAGTGAGTGGTTCCATGATTATGGAATGAAGGACGAGGCGGCAAAGTATTTGCTGCTGGCAAGCGATTTCGACTACGTGGCGAACCTCACCGAGGCAACGTGCTCGCTTTCGCGTCAAGACAAGCGCATTCCCTACCTGCTGTGGCTCTGTCGCATTCCCTCGGCCGAGTTTGCGGACTCACCTTTGTTGTGTATGTTGTCGGCGTGGTCATGTATTACGAATGCGCGTGTTGCCGATGCCCAAACGTGGATTGCTCGGTTTGAGTGCAGTATGGCGGAGCCAGAGCATGCTGGAAGTCTTGACGCGAGTATCGTCGAATTTTCGTCGAAGTGCCTCACAATGAAATGTATTGCTATGGAAGGCGACGGCAAGGAAGCGCTGGCGCGGTGTGACGAGTTACTGAATAGCGGCTATGAGATAAAGCCGTCGCTCATGAGTATGATCTACCAGTCGCTTGGTGAGTCGTATGAGCGCATCGGCGATATGGCTCAAGCGCAGGAAATATACCTTCAAGCGCAGGCGAGCGCCAGTGTGGATGCCACGATGCACCAACTGCTGTTCAACTCGTTCAACTTCGCTGAGGTACAGCATTGCTTTGGCGAACTTGACGAGGCGCGTGAAAGTTGTGAGAAACTGCTGCAAACGTGCCCCGCTGACTTTGCGCTTTACGGAGCAATCTGTGCTCTGTTGGCGCGCGTGCTGTTGGAGCGCAACGAACGCGACCGGGCTGCTGTACTTGTGGAGCGCTCGCTTAATCGCACGTCTCACTATCGACACATCGACATGTATCTTGAGGCCAAGATTGCCCAGGCGGGTTCCCTCGCCGCCGCGGGAAGTCTTTCTGAGGCCTATGAGGCCATTGTTGAGGGCATTCTTCACGGTGAACAGAAAGACGTTCCGCGCGCTGTGCTGTTGTTGGCTTACTTCCAGCAGGCGGAGATAGCTGCACGGCGAAAAAATCTCCGCGATTTGCTGGTGATTGAGAGAAAGTTTGCGGCACGGGTTCACGATGAGGATGTACACAGTCAGCTGCTGCTTTCGTTTGTGCGAGCGCTTGCCGCGCGCCAAGCAGGAGATGTCGCGGCAGCGCTTGAGACGCTTGATGCTTTGGTGGCGCGCGCTCGGGAGAACCGGTACGTGTGCATTGTGGTGAAGGCGCTCGTGGTTCAAGCGGTGGTCTTGGCTGAGCAGGGCGACGAGTCTCATGCCTATGCATCGTTGGGTGAGTTGCTGGGGCTTGCCAGCCGATTCGGGTTCGTCCGCAGCTTGCTTGATGCGGGGGAGCCAATGCGCGACCTTCTGCGCAACTACTCAACTACGCGTAAGGCGGGCGCTGTTGTGCGCTCCTACGTGAAGTCACTGCTTGTTGAATTTGAGCGAGAGCTTCCCACGGCACCGCCAGCCATCGATGGTTCGGGTTCGTTTGCCAACGATGGTCCCGATCCTCTCACGCCGCGAGAGTTGGAAATACTCAAGCTTCTCAATATGGGCCTCTCGCGCAAAGAGATAGCGGACACGCTCTGCATCAGCGTCAATACGGCGAAAAAGCACCTTGCAAACATCTACAGCAAGCTCGGCGTGGGTACTCGTGATGAGGCGTTGGGCAAATACACGGGCGACCACTTTGCGGGCAGTGTGCAGGTGAGCTCAGCCATCCGCTAATTGACGGGAGAGCCTTACCCCCTCTCTTACCCGCCGTAGTTACCCTTGCGTTCGGTCTTGCGAAGGTCATGAACAGGCCGCGGAACCTTCGTATCCTCTCCCTTAGACGCCCTCACGGGGTGTCGTGAAAAACGAGGAAAGGATTGCTATGTGTTTCAGACCGCCCGCGGCCGTTGAAGGCCCTGTTAACTGTCCATCCTGTGGTGCGGAGGTGCCCGCCTCATCCACCGCCTGCCCTCATTGTGGTTACACGGCACCTGCGCCGGCCGTGCGCGCTCCAGGTGCCCCGCCCACACCTCCGGCTCCCGGCGCTCCCGGTGCTGGCGCTGGCGCGCCTCCGCCTGCACCGCGTGTCTAGCTCAGGAGTAAGAGGCTTCGCGTTTGCTTGCAGAAGAGTGGAGGGTTCCGCACCTGTTGCGCGCGGTTCCTTACCCTCGCCGTTACCCTGGCTCATTACCCCGGCGTATCACCCCTGCGGAGCCACGCATTGGGGTCATGAAAACGGATATCGCCCTCAGTAGAGTGAAGCCAGAGGTCACACCAGCAGCAAGAGGAGAGAAAGGATACGCCATGTCTGAGAGCATGGTCGGCGTGCCGAATGACTACGTTGACGAGAAGGGCATTCGCTGGCGGCGTACGCGCTGCCATATGTGCCACATGAACTGCGGCATCTTTGCCGGCGTTGACACGACCACCGGTCGCTTGGTTGAACTGCGCCCCAACGACGATGAAGGTGCGGTGCTCTGCAACCGTTTGGGGGAGAAAGGCCAGCGCGCCATCAAGTTCCACTACCACCCTAAGCGCATCAATCACCCGCTCAAGCGTGCAGGTGAGCGCGGCGAAGATAAGTGGGAAGAAATTTCCTACGATCAGGCCATTAAAGAGATTGCGGAGAAACTGCAGGATCTGATTGACACGTACGGTCCCGAGACGCTTGTGTCATCTGAGGGTACGTACCGCTCCGATCACCTGTGGGCGCGTAGCCGCTTTACCAACCTGCTGGGCAACCCGGGTAACGTTATCGACCCCGGCACCATCTGCTGGTGCTGGAACTATTCGCTCAACATGGCCATGGTGGGCTGGCCTATCGAGTCCATGATGCCCGCCTCGCCGCAGCAGTCGCATACGATTGTGAACTGGGGAAAGCGTTGTTCGGAATCCTACGCTCCGGAGGCACCGCTCTGGCGTGTCATCAAGGGCCGCACAACCGTGAACGAAGAAGACCCAGCTCAACTCATTGTGGTGGACCCGGTGTGCATCAGTGAGGCTGGTCAGGCTGACCAGTGGTTGCAGCCCTATCCGAACACCGACTGCATCATCTGCTTGGCGTGGATCAACTACATCATTGCGAACAAGCTCTACGACGAAGACTTCCTCAAGTACTGGTCGAACGCCGTGTTCCTTGTCCGCATCGATACGGGCAAGCTCCTGCGAGCCGATGAGGTGGCGGACGACGGCCTGCACGAGGACTTCGTTGTGTGGGATCAGGCGAGCGGTGGCGTACTCACGTGGTGCTCCGACGAGAACCATTACCGCACTGCGGGGAAAGATGCTGTGGTGGATGCTGCTCTGTCCGGCACCTACACCGTGAGGCTGGTTGATGGCGCGCAGGTTGAATGCATGACTGCGTTTGATGCCATCGCAGCCCGCATGGAAGAGTACACACCTGAGCGTGCTGCCAAGGTGTCCGGCGTGCCTACGCGCAAGATTGAGGAAGCGGCTCGCCTGTACGCCACGAACGGACCTGCCTGTATCATCTGGGGTCTTGGCGGAGGCGATCAGCACGGCAACAACGCATCGAGTTTCGGTATAGCCAAAACCATTCTGCGCATTCTCACGGGCAATATCGACAATCCCGGTGGCGAGTTTGTTGGTCAACCTGCCGACCCCAACGGCGTGGGCAAGGAAAAACTCTACCCGGTGCGCGATGCCGAGATGGAACTGTCCCATTTGCAGGACCCGGAAAACCAGTCCAAATACATCGGCAACGATCGTTTCCGCGTGATGGCATGGCCCGGTTTCAAGATGATCGACAAGAACTATCGCAAAATGTATGACCTGCCGCGCCCCATGCTGCATCAGATGCTGTGCTCACCTTCGCTTGTGATGGACGCGATTATCGACGAAAAACCTTATCCCATCAAGGCCATGATTGCCTGGAGTTCGAACCCGCTCGCCTGGGCTCCCAACACCAAGAAGATGTACAAGGCCCTGAAGAAGCTGGAACTTTTGGTGGTATGTGAGTATTGGAAAACACCGACGGCGGCTCTTGCCGACTACATCATGCCCGCAGCGGACTGGATGGAGCGCCCCATGTGCACAACATCGGAGGACTCCATGGACTTCATCACCGTGGGTGATCGCGGTGTGGAACCCTTCGCCGAGCGCCACATGGATTACGACTTCTTCCGTGCCCTCGGGTGCGCCATGGGGCAGGAAGAACACTGGCCATGGGAGACCTATGAAGACGTTATCAAGTACCGTATTGCGCGCGTGCCTGGTCTCACGTACGAGAAGGTGGTGAACGACGGCACCTATTTCCCGTATCCCACCGAGTACTATAAGTACTCAAAGCGCCTGGAAAACGGCCAGATTTGCGGCTTCGCTACGAACTCACGCAAGGCGGAGATATACGCCTCGGTTATCGAGGATTTGGGGTATGACCCGTTGCCGGTGTATCGCGAGCCTGAATCGCCACTCGGTAATCCGGAAATGGCGAAGGAGTATCCACTACGCTTGACCACCGCTGGTCGCATCAGCCCGCTGTATCACTCGGAGATGCGTACACCTGGCCACGGCACGCGCACCGTCGCGCCATACCCGATGACCTGGATGCACTTCAATGATGCTCGCGCGCTCCATATCAAGGAAGGCGACTGGATCTGGATTGAAACGCCGATGGGTCGCATTCGCCAGAAGGCACACCTGGGCTGGGACATTCCAGAAGGCGTGGTGCAGGTGCCGCCCAGTTGGTGGTATCCCGAACTGCCCGCTGAAGAACCGTGGAGTCAGGGCGTATTCGATGCTGCCGCCAATGTACTTATCGATGATGATCCAGACAAGGCCGATCAGATGACGGCTACGTGGAACTGTCGCGGCCTTTTGTGCAAGGTATACCCGTGTATCGACCCGAACGATGGCGCAGATGACAGCGTGCCAGCCGACTGCTACGACGGCAAGCACAACACCACATGGGACCGCGCCTACCAGAATTTGGGCACGTGGGAGGTGAGGAAGTAAGCCGTGATTGTCAGTACGACCTCATGAGGGGTGTGCCCGCAGCTTCTCGCGGGCGCCGGGGATGTCCTATCAAGGCGGTTGCCTACGTTTATTGCGAACTGGTGAGATAGGTCACCCGACAGATAATTTCGGTGGCCCGGTCGGCCCATCGGAGGGTTGTGATGGGTCGATCAGGCCAGGAAAAAAGGAGAGGGCAAAATGAGGGAACGAACTTCTTTCAAGGTAGGCATGGTTGGAATAGCCGTGCTCATTGTGTTAGCAGCGTTTTTTATTCCCAATCCGGAGGGTCTTGCGTTTGAGGGTAAGATGATGCTCGGCATTCTTGTTGCGTGCATCGTTTTGTGGATTACCGAGGCCATTCCCATCGTTATTACCGCTTGGCTGTTCGCGGCGGCGGTACCTATCATGGGCATACTAACGCCAGGGGAGACCTGGGCTCAAGGCGTGAGTGTGGCTATGGTTCTGTGTTTGTCCTGCTTTGCGTTGGCGTTGTTTGTGCAGTATTCAACCATTTCGCTTCGTATCATCGCCTTTGTTCTTAAGTGGGCGAAGAATGATTCCAAGAAGGCACTTGCTGGGTTAATGGTGGCTACGGCAATTCTTTCTATGATCATTGACGACTTGGTGCTGGTCTTGATGATGCTTCCCTTCGCTTATAAGATCCTTGATGAGAACGGCACGCCGTGGGGAGACAAATCCAATTTGGCTAAGGCTCTCGTTCTGGGCATTGCGTTCGCATCCTATATCGGCGGCTGGATCACGCCTGTTGGCAGCGTGGTGAACATCCTGGCCATGGGCTTTGCCGAGCAGTCTTTGGGTGTTACCGTTACCTTTGCTAACTGGATGATTCTTGGCTTCATCATGAACATTGTTATTCTTCCCGTGTCCTGGTTTGCGCTCGTTAAGATTTTCAAACCGGAGCCTATCAGCGACGATGCGCTTGAGCGTATTCGGGAAGAGCGCGCTTCTCTTCCTGGGTTCACCAAGGATGAGATTTGGGGCATGCTTATCATCGTTGGTACGCTGGCTCTGTGGCTTGCGGGTTCGTGGGTTCCCGCTCTGGACGCCGTGGTGGTAGGCCTTGTTGCTCTGGGTCTGCTCTTCCTACCTCCGTTCAAATGCGTTTCTTTCAAGCGGTATGTAGACGAAAGCCCGTGGCAAGTGGTGATGCTGAACTGGGCCGTTGGTTGCTTTGTGGCGGGCATGATAGCGACTGGTGCCATGACCTGGCTAGTCAACGCTGTCTTTGGACCGATGAGCGCGCTCCCCGTGATTGGTGTCATGCTGCTCGTGGCCATATTCGCCTGCGTATTCCATAACATTCTCCCTGCTGGCGCAGCTGTTGCTGGACTTATTACCATTCCCATCTGCGGATTGGTTGCCAGTGTGGGTGGCAATATCACCGCCGCCATCTTCATGTGCGCCGTGTTCTCCTCTGCAGCATTCTTACTGCCGCTGGACTTGGTGGTATATGTCGCGTATTCGAGCGAGCGAAAGTACTTTGCGCCGATTGACGAACTCAAGGTTGGTTGGGTACCCAGCATCGCTGCTGTCGCAATGGTGTCGTTGGTTATTCCTGCCGTGTGTGCCGTGATGGGTTTGGCGTAACCGCGCCGGCAACAACGAAGCTATGGGAGCGTATGGGCCTCCAGCGGGATTCTATCGGAATGAGCATCGCGTGCGCATTGACCCGCTGCTGTGTACGGCTTGCATGAAATGCGCGCAGGCGTGTCCGCAGCATGATGTGATTGGTGTGGTCAAGGTTAACGGCACGCCGTTTATGGAAGTGAGGCATGTCGAAAACTGCGTGGGCTGCGGCCGGTGCGTGAATGCTTGCCTCACCAACGCGATTGGTCTGTACCTGGTGTAGCGCACCTGAACGTGCGGTGGCCTCCTTTTCCCACCCCCTGGAAGAGGAGGCCATCAAATCTAGACGAAAGGAATTGGCATGATAGCAGACGAGTATTTAAGTGGCGTTGATCTCGCATCCGATATCAAGGCAAAAAAGGTATCTCCGGTTGAGGTTATGGAAGAGTGCGTCGCGTCCATTGAGGCGCGTAATCCTTCGCTTAACGCTTTCACCTATACGGCGTTTGATGAGGCGCGCGAAAAGGCTGCCGAGGCAGAGAAGGCTCTCATGCATGGCGATGCTCACGGTGCGTTCTTTGGAGTGCCCACTGCGGCGAAGGATTTTTTGCCTGGCGTTCCCGGATGGCCGGGAACCACGGGGGGCGTGAAGGCGCTTGCTCACATGAAGGATGACGGTTACGGCTGCTACACCAAGGCGATGGTAGACGAAGGGGCCATCCTGGTGGGTAAGACTAATGCGCCGTCGTTCGCCTTCCGCGGCACCTGCGACAACAAGCTGTTCGGAGCCACGAGCACGCCGTTCAAGGTGGGCTTTAACTCGGGTGGTTCTTCGGGCGGTTCGGCAGCCGCGGTAGGCGACGGCATGCTCCTTGTGGCGGAAGGCACCGACGGCGGCGGATCTATCCGTATTCCTGCGGCATGGTGTGGCTGCTACGGCTATAAGGCATCAGTCGGTACTATTCCCGCGCCCGTGAGGCCAAACGCATTTTCGCTTACGCATCCCTACACGTGGGATGGGTCTATCAGCCGCACGGTAAAGGATGCAGCTCATGCGCTCCAGGCCATGGCATGTTTCGACCCGTTTGATCCGGTGAGCATCGATTGGGGTGAGCGCAACTTTATCGCTGCGCTTGAGAAGCCGCTTTCGGGCTGGCGCGTTGGGTTCACTCCGGACTTCGGCATCTTTCCAGTTGACCCTGAGATTAAAGCTTTGGTAGCTGCTGCGGCGCAGCGTTTTGAGGAAGCTGGCGCTCAGGTGGAGCCGGTGGAATTTGGCCTCGCGCGTTCGCATTTTGAACTTGCCGAGGCGTGGTGTCGTCTCATCTCTATTTCAGGCATGGAGTCGGTGGAAGCACTCAAGAATAGTGGCATTGATCTGCTGAAAGACCATGCTGACGATCTACCGTCCGAGTTTGTGTATTGGATCAATGATACGTACCGGCGCAATTACGTCGACTACAACGCCGATGATGTCGTGCGCACTGAAATTTACGATGCATTGCAGACAGCGTTCCAGACCTACGATCTTATTATTTCGCCAGTTACGGCATGCCATCCTGTGCCTAACGTTCCGGGCGGTTGTACGGCGGGTCCCGCCGAACTTGCCGGAGAGCGCGTCGAGCCGATCATCGGATGGTGCCTTACCTACTTCTGTAACTTTACCGGACATCCGGCAGCTTCCATTCCCGTTGGCCTTTCGAAGGACGGATTCCCGGTAGGCATGCAGATCATCGGACGTCGCTGGGCTGACGAAGATGTGCTGGCAGCAAGTGCGGCATTCGAGCGCCTGCAGCCATGGGCTGATCTCTACCGAATCACGGCTGAACGCGACCTGGGATAGGGCTGGCGAAAGCTACGCAGACGCTTCGGGAGGGAGCATCTGCGGCTGAAATAAAGAAAGAGGAATAAGCATGTCAGAGAGAACAGTTGATAAGTCGGTCGTCAAGTGTCTGGGGTTCTGTGGGTTCGGCATGGGCTCGAACATCACCGAGGTTGACGTGGTGGACGGGCGCGTGGCGCGTATCCGACCGCTGCACTACGACCAGTTGTACACGCCCGAGGAGCTGAACGCGTGGAAGATTGAAGCACGCGGGCATGTGTTTGAGCCCGGCATGAAAAGCTACCCGCCGCCGCTGTCGGTGGCGTACAAGACGCGCACCTATTCGCCGAACCGCATCCCTTACCCGCTCAAGCGCGTGGACTGGGACCCAAACGGCGAGCGCAACACACAAAACCGCGGCACGTCGAAATACGCGCGTATTTCGTGGGATGAGGCGTGCGATCTCATCGCTGCCGAGATAAAGCGCATCCAAGAAGAAGCCGGACCCTTCTCCATCCTGGCGCAATCTGACGGTCACGGTGAGACGAAGAATGTGCACGCCGCTCACGGTTGCCAGACGAACCTGCTGAACCTGACGGGTGGTTTCCTCAAGCAGGCGCGCCAGCCCGACAGCTGGGAGGGTTGGTACTGGGGCGCGAAACACGCCTGGGGTATGGATCCGGTAGGTATGCAGACCATTACAACAAACGTCGTCAAGGACATTTCCGAGAACGGTGATGCCGTGTTCTATTGGGGCGCCGATCCCGAGACCACGCCGTGGGGCTGGGGTGGCCAGATGGCGAGCCGCCTGTGCTACTGGTTCAATGAGATTGGCGTGCTGTCGGTGTTCGTGGCACCTGACTGTAACTATGCTGCCGCTGTGCATGCCGACAAGTGGATACCCGTGCTGCCGAACACCGACGTGGCGCTGCAGCTGGCCATCGCCTATGTATGGATGACCGAGGGCACCTACGAGAAGGAGTACCTGGATACGCACGCCGTGGGCTTCGACTGGTTCGAGTACTACGTGCTGGGCCACGAGGATGGCATGCCAAAGACGCCTGAGTGGGCGGCCGAACGCTGCGGCGTGCCGGACTACCGCATCAAGGCGCTCGCGCGCTACTGGGCGAAGCATAAGGTGTCCATCGCACACTGCAACGGAGGCGGCTACATTCGAGCGGCGTTCGCGCATGAGCCGGCACGCATGGAAGTGTATTTGCTTGGCATGCGTGGGGTAGGGCAGCCCGGCGTGAATCAGTTCCAGATGATTGAATGGCAGCTCATGGACGTGAAGACGCTCAACCCGTTGCCATCATGCAGTGTGCTGCCCTCATCCGAGGGCGCCTACCGCGGTGCCACTATGGACCTGAGCGAACCGTTCATTCCCAAGACCATGATCCACAAAGCCATCACCGAGCCATCTATCGAGTGGCATGGGCACGTTATTGCCGGCATCGACCGTGCTGATCAACTGATTCCCTTTACGTATGCGCCTGAGCCGGGTAAAGGCATTCGCATGATCTGGTCCGATTCCCCCTGTTGGTCCACCTGCTGGAACGGCGGCCATGAATTCCAGGATGCGCTGCGCCATCCGAACCTTGAGTTCGTGCTCGTGCAGCACCCCTGGATGGAGAACGACTGCCTGTTCGCCGACATTATCCTGCCCACTTCCACCACCCTCGAATTGGAAGACTTCAATGTGGATGTGCGCAACGGCCAGTGGAATGCCATCGCTTACGAGGGGCAGGCTGTTGACCCGGTAGGTGACGTGCGCACCGACTACGAGGCGGTGGGCGAGGTGGCTCGTGCCCTTGAACGGCTGGGTGGCATCTACGAAAATCTCTATGAGCGCTATACCTGCGGTAATGAGGTTATCGACTGGATAGAGAAGGGCTTTCGTGAGTGTGGCATGGAGGACGGCGACACGGCTGATTTCGACCAGTTCCTTGAGAATCGCTTCATGCTGTTCCCGACGGAAGAAGACTGGGATGCAAAGCCAGCGGGTCTCATTGGCTTTTATGAGGACCCGGAGAACAACCCGCTGCTCACGCCTTCGGGCAAGATTGAATACTATTCCACAACGTTGGCGGAAACGTTCCCTGATGATCATGTGCGTGGCCCGGTAGCTCACTGGATTGAGAAGGGCGACGGTCACGACGACCGCATCTCCAGCGAGCGTGCGAAGGAGTATCCGTATTTGCTGGTGACGAACCATCCGCGCTGGCGCGTGCACGCGAATCATGATGACGTGCCCTGGTTCCGCGAACTGGCCACGTGTAAGGTAGTAGGCCCTGATGGGTATGGCTACGAGCCGTTGTACGTGAATCCCGTTGACGCCGAGAAGCTGGGCCTAGCGGACGGCGACATCGCTGGTATCTACAACGAGCGCGGCATGGTGCTGGGCGGCGTGGTGCTGTCCGAGCGCATTATGCCGGGAGCGGTGTCGCAGGACCATGGTGCGCGCTGCGATAGCATTGTGGTGGGTATGGGCGGTCTCGATCGCGGCGGGGCAAACAACCTCATTTGCCCTTCGGCCACTACTTCGAAAAACGCAGCGGGCGAGGTGACGAACAGCTTCCTTGTGGGTGTGAAGAAAGTTGATGTGTTTGAGCTCGCTGAGCGCTATCCCGAGGCGTTCGCGCGTTCTTACGATGCGGAGTGCGGTCGAGTGCTGGACAGTCTGATTGTGGAGGAGTAGCCATGAAGGCGTTTTTGATAGATGTTGCTAAGTGTAACGGGTGCCACAATTGCCAGATTGCCTGCAAGGATGAACACTGCGGTACTGAGTGGATGCCCTATGCGGCCGATCAGCCCATGACGGGGCAGTTTTGGTGCAAGGTTGACGAGCAGGTGCGCGGCAGTGTGCCAGTGGTGCGTGTAACCTACACGCCGCTTCTGTGCGGTCACTGCGATGACGCGCCCTGTTTGGCTGTTGCTCAGGACGGCGCGGTGTACCGTCGTGATGACGGACTGGTAGTGATTGACCCTGCGAAGGCAAAGGGTCAGCGCGCCATCATGGACGCCTGCCCACTGGGTGCGGTGTACTGGAATGATGAACTGAATATTCCGCAAAAGTGCACGGGGTGTGCTCACCTGTTAGACGATGGCTGGGTCGAGCCGCGTTGTGTGGATGCTTGCCCGACTGGTGCGCTCTCGTTCGGCGAAGAGGAAGAACTCGATCTCGCTGGTGCAGAACCGCTTGAGGCACTGGTTGGTCTGGGTTCGCATGCGTGGTATAAAAATGTGCCGAAGCGCTTCGTGGCCGGCTGCCTCGTGGACTTCAAGACCCGCGAAGTGGCGATTGGGGCGAAGGTGGCGCTTGTGAGCGCCGCGGGAGTTGAGGTGGCGAGCGGGGAAACTGACGACTTCGGTGATTTCCTGTTTGACCAGGTGGATGCTGCGGTTTATACGGTGCGCATCGCAGTTGAGGGAAAGACGCTCGAATTTGAGGCGGATGCGAGTGAGCGGGATGTCAATTTGGGAGACCTTGCGCTTGCCTGATGGTTTTGTTGCCCCTCGCAAGGCGCACGTGAGAAGTTGAAGATCCTGCACGTCACGGCTTTGTGGAAAATATTTCCGGCTGATGGCGTGCAGGATCCCGTTTGATGTATGTCTGTTGTGGTGTGCTAGTGCGAGCACATGGGGGTTTCGGGGAGTTCGATGCCGAGGGCGTCGGCGGCATCGGAGCGCAGTTCTTCCAAGGTGAGCTCGTAGCACGCGAGTGCGTCGATCCAGCGGCGGAGGCAGTTGCGACCCTTGTCGGTGAGGGTGAACAGGCGTTTCGCCGAGCCTTCCTCGGGGGTGTCCCATACGGAGGTCACCAGTTCGGCTTCCTCCATGCGCTTGAGGGCGCGGTAGATGCCGGTGGCGTCGGGCTTCTTGCCGCCGAACATGGGGGACTGCGCCGCTTGCTGCACAATGACGTAGCCGTGCAGCGGCGCCTCGGAGCGGGCGAGCAGCGTGAGGATGGTGGGTTGCGACAGCCGGTTGAGCGATTTTCCCAGCTCAGCGCACTCCTGCAGATCGGCGTCGGACTTGGGATGGCAGCTGCTCCACATGGGCGGTTCCTCTTTCTCTTCTTCACGGTCGCCCATGCGCAAGCCGATGGTGGCACGCGCAGGCGCTGGCCTGCAGTAAAATATGCAAACACTATCATCTCATAACTATTTGCAGATTGCTACTAGTGAGAATCTGAAAATAGTAGCCCACCCGCCAACCACCGTTCCCAACCAACCGCTCGCACCGCCCGCGTCAAAAAAAGTGACGCACTGCGCACTCCCGATTACGCCAAGAGATAAAGTCCTCCCTACAATTATGATGCGGGCGCTTTCCTGTATATATAACTAAAAAGATAATAATAGTCGGGCGATTCACGAATCGCCCTTTCGCACGAAGCGCGAAAACGCAGTTCGCGGATGGGTTTTCGCCTCCGGTGGAACGGGTCATCCGTGAATCGCCCCACAAAAAGGTGACGCGCTTCGCGCTGGCTATTACGCCACGAGGTGACCAACTTCCCTCGCTTCATGACGCGGGCTGATTGTCGCAACTCTCTGTCATCCTGAGCGGAGCGCCGTAAGGCGCGGAGTCGAAGGATCCCGTGCGGCGTCAGTAGGAAATCTCCCAGCTATCGCCACCCGGGATCCTTCGACTCCGGCGCTTCTCGCGCCTGCGAATCTCCTATGTTTTGTCAAGATATTCTCGATAGGTTTTAGGCCA
>DSLMC04103__coassemble_639_pt1 | contig 22991 bp, 17 predicted proteins | sample DSLMC04103__metabat2_high_PE_001 | metagenome-assembled genome bin DSLMC04103
CGCGTTTGTGCTGGTCGTTCGGCAGCCCGAACTACGGCAACGTGCTGTCGGGCAACGCGTGCTACCTGCCGCGCGTGGCTGGCATGGCCGCCACCACCGGCTCGTTCTGGATTGCTGACGTGGCCCAGCACTTCACCGACCGCTACGATCATCCCGATTGGGTCATGCCGGAGACCATGTTCGTGTGGGGCAACAACCCGCTGGTGGCGAACTCGGACGGCTTCTTCGGCCACTGGGTTATCGACCTCATGAAGCGCGGCATGAAGACTGTGGTTATCGACCCGCGCGTGACGTTCCTTGCGGCGAAGGCGAACCTGCATCTGCCTATTCGCCCCGGCACCGACGCGGCTCTGGCGCTGGGCATGCTGAACGTCATCATCAACGAAGAGATTTACGACAAGGAATTCGTGGATTGCTGGTGCTATGGCTTCGAGCAGCTGGCCGAGCGCGTGCAGGAATACCCACCCGACCTGGTGGCAGAAATCACGTGGATTCCCGAGGAAAAGATTGTGCGCGCGGCGCGCATGCTGGCCGAGTCCAAGCCGTGCACGCTGCAGTGGGGCCTGGCCATCGATATGACGCGTGAGGCTATTCCTGCTGGTCAGGCAATTGCTGCGCTGTTCCAGATCACGGGCAATATTGACTGCCCGGGCGGCCTGGTGCCTCCCGCGGAAATCATGGCGTACTCCGGTGGCTGGGGACGTGACTTGCTGCCCGAGGAGCAGGAGCCGAAACGCCTCGGCCTTGACCGCTACCGTCTGCTGCAGATGGGCTTCAAGCAGTCTTCGCCCGATGTGCTTATCGAGACCATGGAAACGGGCGACCCCTATGAGATTCACGGCGCCCACTTCCAAACGACGAACGGTCTGGCCTGCATGGCGGCCGACCCGCAGCGCGTGTACAAGGCGTTCAACAAGTGCGACTTCATTGTGTCGGTTGACCTGTTCATGACGCCCACCATTATGGCGCTGGCCGACGTGGTGCTGCCCGCGGCTACCTTCCCCGAGCGCAACGGCATCCGCGTGGGCGACGGCCCGCAGCGCGGCGAGGTCATCAATAAGGTGACACAGATTGGCGAATGTAAGTCTGACATGCAGATTAACCTTGAGCTGGGCAAGCGCCTGAATCCCGAGGCCTGGCCGTGGGAGACGCCCGAGGAAATGTTCACGGAGCTGCTGAAGCCCACGGGCTACACCTATGAAGAGCTGCGCGAGGAAGCGCCGGTGTATCTGCCGGTGGAGTACTACAAGTACAAGACGGGCAGGATGCGCTCTGACGGTCAGCCCGGCTTCCAGACGGCGACGGGCCGCATCGAGCTGTGGTCGACGTTCTACAACGCGGCCGAGCTTGATCCGCTACCGTACTTCGAAGAGCCCGAGCCCGGCCCGGGTTCCACGCCGGAGTTGTTCGAGCAGTACCCGCTCGTGCTGACCACGGGCGCGCGCCAGTGGAACTACTTCCACTCGGAGCACCGCCAGATTGAGCGTTTGCGCAAGATGCATCCCGACCCGGTGGTGCAGGTGCACCCCGACAAGCTGGCCGAACTGGGTATGGAGGATGGCGAGTGGGTGTGGATCGAGAACCAAAACGGCCGCGCCAAGATCAAGATTGAGTCGACGCCCATCCTCACCGACCCGCGCATCGTGGCGTGCGACCACGCCTGGTGGCGGCCTGAGGCCGACCCGGAGAAGTTCTTCGACGTGTTCGAATACAACATTAACAACCTGATGGTGTACAGCCCCGGTAAGAGCGGCTTCGGCTCCAACTACAAGACAAGCATTTGCAGGCTGTACAAACTTGAGGACGGTGAATAAGCTCATGGCCCAGTATGGAATCCTGGTGGACTACGAGTGGTGCACGGGCTGCCACTCCTGCGAGTTCGCATGCCAGATGGAGCACGGCTTCCCCGTGGGGCAGACGGGCATCCTGGTGAACGAGATTGGCCCGTGGAAGATTGACGAAGACGTGTGGCAGCTGGCCTACATGCCGGTGCCCACCGACCAGTGCGACCTATGCGCCGCCCGTCAGGCGCTGGGGAAGGTTCCCACCTGCGTGCAGCACTGCCAGGCGAAATGCCTGGAGTTCGGCCCGCTTGAGGAACTGAATGCCAAGCTGGTCACCAAGTCGAAGCAAGCTGTGTTCGCTCTCGGTAAGTAGAAACCTGTTTGGTTGAGCGGCGTGCATGGTTGGTGCGTTGCGCCGCTTGCCAGCCTTGGTTGCGAGGGGGGTGCGCCTCGGCTCACGCCTGGGCGCATCGGCCTTTGAGGAGGGAATTCCATGGATACCGTGGTGCTGCTGGTTGTAGTTGTGATTGCCTTTGTGGCGGCAGAGCTGCTGGGTATGCGTGCGTATCGCCGCTATCGCGCCCGCAAAGAGGCTGCTTTCACGCGCGAGAATGTGGGGGCCGTGTACGACGACTTGCAGCAGGTACGCGCCCGGTGTCTGGCGGAAAAACGCTGCTTCGGGCTTTTGGCCGATGCTGCGCGTGCGGCTGGGCGCTCGGAGGATGCGTGTGTTGTGGACGCGCTGGCGGAAGGAGAGCGGGCCCATTTAGCTGCTCTTGAGGAATTCCGCGAGCCGCTCCATGCCGAAAAGGTGGACGCCGAAGCGCGCCCGCCGCTGTCTGCGGATGTCAACGACGCGCTCCGTGAGGTGGCCGAACGCATTGATACATGGAGCACGGGAGCCTGCTGCGATGCCGCCGCGCGCGCCCGCGTGCATGGCTACCGTGACATCGCCAAGCTCTACCGCCGTCTTCAGGAGGTGGAGCAGAACGCCGCCTGCATCTGCCTCGACCTCGCCGAAGGCGCCCGCCCTGACGAACAGCTTTCCCGCTGCCCGTCTTGCGGCCTCATTGTTGCCGGTCGCCGCCCCGCCTTCTGCACCACCTGCACCAAACCCGGCTTCGAATTCGAAGAGGTGCTAGTTGAGCAACATACGGAAGCTACTTTCTCAGATCATCGTCCCGCTTCACATCGCGAAATCGATACGCAGGGTTTCTTCGTTGATCTATGAGTCCAAGTATTTGTATCGTCTGTTCGTGGTGATCAATGTGGTAGTAGATACTTTTGGTGCAACCCGGTAAGGCGAATACGCGGCAAGAAATGGGAAGTTCGTCATCGCCATTTTCTGGGAGGTATTTCCGCCCTAACTCAGGTTGGGAAGCAATAACGCGTACTGCTTTCTTGTACTTTTCGATTACCGTTTCACTGGCATCAACGATCATAAGTGCCGCCGTTTGCGTCACCAGCACTTGATAATCGCTCATATTAGGACGCCTTATTCTGATCAATGAGACGCTCAAGCTCTTCTTCAGTTATGACGTCGCCCCTGCGGAGGTCTTCGCAGCTTTTTTCGATTGTTCCGCTCAGATAATCATTCCAATCCTGCTCATCCCTCGTTCGTAAGGTAATGGGGAAGGGGATTGCCTTCTCACGTATGACAGCTCGAGCGAACAGGTTGACGGCGGAAGTGGCATTAAGTCCCAGCTTATTCACGACGTCCTGAAATTCCTTTTTCACTTCATCGTCCATGTTGATGGTCAGCATGATGATACCTACCTTTCCAAGATAGAATCAGTGTATCATATAGACAATAGAAGTATATTTACCATATGAAAAGCAAACGTGGACCTAGCGCTCTTCCTCAATTGCTAGCGCCAACTCCAAAAGATTTGTCACCTCGTAGTCAGCGCGTACTCCCAGTTCCTCGGGAGGGAGGCCACGGCGGTTGACCCAGCCGACGGTGAAGCCGAACGCCTTTGCGCCGGCCACATCCCAGCCGTTCGACGACACGAATAAAATGTGGCTCTTCTCAATTCCCATACGATCGATGGCCAGCTGATACACCTCGGGCCGCACTTTGAACATTCCTGTCTCGTCAGCGCTCAGGCAACCATCCAGGTGTTCATTCAGTCCCGTACGATTCATGAGCGGTTCTATCATGCCCAGATCGCCGTTCGTGAGGATGACCTTCTTGCGGCTGCCAAACGCCTCAAGTGCCTGTGGCACCTCGGGATACATTTCCAGTTTCAGATACGACTTCATGAGCGTCTCGATGTTGTCCGCGTCGGCTGCTAGTCCCAGTTCGGCTAGCGTGTAGCGAAGCGCGTCCTCCGTGACGTGCCAGAAGTTCTCATAGCGCCCCATGAGCGTGCGTAGCCACGAGTACTCCAGCTGCTTTTGTCGCCATGTTTGGCTGATGCGCTGCCCAAACCCGGGATACAACTCCTCGCACTTTTGCTCAACCGAGTACACGTCAAAAAGCGTCCCATACGCATCAAGCGCCACACCCTCAATCATCCCGTTCCCCTTTCCCCTCGTGCTAGTGTTTACCAATCGCTATTGCTCACCATTATGGCACCGACCGTCTCCGGTTGCCCTTCTCGTTTGTATACTTATGAAAAAGGCTCCCGCAACGTTCACGGGAGCCTATTCTTAGGAGAGAATCCAAGAACCTTACGCGCTGGCCAAAGCCACGCCTCCTATGTTGCGGTCTTCAGTACGCACGTCTGCCTCTACTTCGCGTGGCAGGTAGTTGGGATACTCAAAGCGCACGCGGTATAGCCCTGGTTCCACATCATGAAACCAGAAGTCCCCGAAGTCATCGGTCGTTGTTTTCGCTACTTCGGTGCCGTCGCTGAGCAGCGTCACGGTACAGCCAATCAATTCTTCATCGGCTTCGCGATCGTACGCTTCGCCCGCCACGAAGCGCTTCGGCACGTTCAGGTAGCGCGTGCGCGGGGTGCAGCTGTCTGTTGCACCCAAAGCTTCTCCTCCTGCGGCAATGGCATCTTCCTCGTCAATCCAGCGCAAGGCCCCGGTGGGGCAGGCATCCACGCAACGGGGTTCGCTCCAACCATCTTCCAACAAGTGCGCACAGCCGGTGCACTTCTGCGGCAAGGCTAACGCCTCGTTCCAAAACACTGCGCCGAAGGGGCAGGCTTCCACGATGGCGCGTTGGCCGCGGGCGCGCTCAGGGTCAATGATTACCAGTCCATCGTCGCGCCGGTACACGGCGCCGTCGCGCCCGGCCTCAAGGCACGGGGCGTCCGCGCAGTGGCGGCAACTGTGCGGCGTATACGCCATTTTTACCTTTGGCACACTGCCGCGCACCTGTTCATCAACTTCAATCCAGAATTGGCCCGTGTCGGGTTGCGGTGCTGCGTACGGGGCCCAGTCGGCGCCACAGTGCTCATCTTTGCAGGCCACCTGGCAACTGCGGCAGCCGTTGCAGCGGGCAATGTCAATAAGAAACGTTTTCGCCATGGTGTCATGCCTCCTTGACGATGCGCGCCGAGGCAATGAGGCCCACAGCGGGATCGTAGTCGCGGTTGAACTCTTCCGGATACTGCGCCGCAAGCGCTTGCACGTCCACTTTCTCAATGTTGGCTAAGAATCCGTTGGTCACTTCGCCGGGCGCGTTTTTCGACGTAGTTGCACCGGGGCAAATGAGGTTGTTCGCACCACCGCGATCGAGCCCACCGGTGCCGGTGACAATGCTATCCACGCGAGCGCCGTGATCTTGACTGATACAGTGCGGCATGATGCGTTCGGTCACCACTACGCCACCCAGCACGTTTCCGCGCTCATTGAAAATGCGCACAATGTCGCCATCGTGTAAGTTGCGGGCGCGGGCGTCCACCGGATTCACCCAGACGGGTTCATACCGATAGCCATCAGGGCCGATGACCTTGCAGGCGTTCAGCTCGCGCAGCCATGCGATGTCGTCGTGTTCGGCGTGCACGCGCCAGCGCGGATGATTCGACACCACGAGGAAGGGATAATCCTTGCCGCGGTCGCAGGTCAGACGCTCGTGATGCGCTTCACTTTCCTCAATCCAGTGGGGTACGGGCGGACGCTCTTCGTCTCCGGGCCAATGTTCAGCGATGCCGGTGGCGTAGAACTCAATCTTGCCGGTTGGCGTGTCCAGCGGATGGCCTTCCGGGTCGTCATGGAACTGGATGAGTCCGGCTGGATCGTCTTCCCAGTCATCAGCCGTGGGGAAGGGGTAGTAACCCACTTCCACAAACTTCTCGAAAGGTAGGTACTGAGACATGCCGCCCTTCATGGCGCTCAGTTGCTTAGAACGCGGTCCATCTCCCTTGGCGAGATTGGGATTGCCGCCCATGAATCCCACGCGTTTCAGCTCTTCAAACGCTGCAACCTTTTCTTCGTCTGTCAGGGTGTGCGCGGCGAACTGCTCGGGAAGTTGCGCGCGAGCTTCATCAACGCTCATCGAGCCGAGCCATGTACCTACGAGTAGTTCGGCTACGCCCAGCTTTTCAGCAATGGCTAGCACGCATTCAGCGTCGGTGCGTGCCTCGCCCACGGGGTCGACCGCTTGTTCCTCGTGAATGGCCAGATCGTTGTGCCCGCACATGGTGCAGGTGGCGATGTCGGTTTGCTCTAACTTTGTGGATACGGGCAGTATGATGTCGGCGAACAACGTGTCATTTTCCATCCACGGGTGCTGCACCAACATAAACTCGATAGAGGGGTCGCGCAGGGCGTCTTGCATGCGGTTGCCGCCGTTCCAACATGTGGACCAGCACGGTGTATCAGTCCAGAACATATGGATACGCGAGGCACCTGGCTCCGGGTAGCGGTGTTGACCGAACTGGTCGATGCGTGGAAGGCCAGCGATGACGTGCCCATACCAGGTAAGTTCCTCGCCCTCCGGCAGCAAGATAGCGTCGGGTACCATGGTCTGAGGAATGGACCACCGAAGGCCCGTACCCGGCAGGTGGCCGGTGAACGCTGCACCGAAATAGGTGCCGCCGGCCGGCCGGGGGCAGGTGAGCAGGTTTTGCTGGCCGTATAAGCCCCATTCAATCATGGATATCTGATTGCGTCCGGGCGCGCCAACCGCTTGCATGGCAAGCAGGCACACTTCGAGACGCCCTGGCTCATGGGAGAAGCAACTTCGAATGTAGCCGCCGCCGTTGCAGTGGGCAATGGAGACGTTATGTTGTGCCCAGTAGCGAGCGAGTGCCTTGATGCGTCGCGAGGGCACGCCGCACTTCTCTTCCGCCCACTTCGGCGTTTTTGGCACGCCATCTTCGCGACCCAATACGTAGTATTCAAACCAGTCAAAACCTACGGCGTGCGTGTCAATGTAAGAGCGGTCGTACAAACCTTCGGTCATCCAGACGTAGGCGATGGCTAGCTGCAGAGCCGCATCGGTGTTTGGCAGTACAGGGATCCACGTGTCAGCGTGCACAGCAGCGCCATAGTTCAGGTCGGGGCACACATAGATGCTCTTTATTCCCAGATCCGTCCACCAATAGCAAATCTGCGAGGCAATTTGGCCTCCCCATCCCCACGGTGTGGTTTCAGGATCACAGCCCCAGAACAGCACCGCGTCGGAGTTCTGCGACACGTCGCGCAGTACATTATTCTGCAGGGTCTGTTTGCCCACCGGGTCCATGCCCCACACGTGCTTGGCGCCCCAGTACCATCCCTCCCAGCTATCGGGCTGGCGTGCTTGGCAAGTGTAGCCCCCAAGCACATCCATGAGACGGGTGTTGCAGCCATGGCCGCCACCGATGATCTTCGTCTCGCCGTGGCCATCGCCCTGGCAAAACACCGCAGAGCAGCCATAGGTGTCGATGACGCGTGCAATTTCATCGGCGCAGATTTGCGCAGCTTCGTCCCAACTGATGCGCTCATAACCGCTGATGCCGCGCGTTTCAGGATGCCGCTCGCCCTGCGGATCCCAGTCCACACGCTTCAGTGGGTAGGGAACACGATTCGGCGAATACACGCGCTGTTTGTAGCCGTACGCCAACGGCGGTAGCGTCGTTTTAAGTCCCGGCGTGAATGACGACCCCCGTGCGTGGATTGTCCACGGTTTGATGTCATCGACCGAGTACTTTTCGTCGATGCGCATCGGTCGGATACGGGCAATTTTCCCCTCCTTCACGTCCACGATGCCCGCGTTTGTGCCGGCACCGAAGCCGCACCATCCGAGGGTCTTGTACACCGATCGGTCTTTGGTCGTGCCCATGGCCACCCCTTCCTCTCGTTAGGTTCAAGTGGAGCCGCCGCTACGTCGCGTCGCGCGCAGAAACACGCGGCGCAGCGGCGGCCTCGTTCGTCGGGTGGCGGAAAAGGGAAGGGCCCAGACCCCCATGTGGGGTCCGGGCCCGAGAAAGCGCGAGCCCGTGAAGAGCTCAAACGGTAGGACTTAGTACCCCACCATGCTCACGAGGGGAGCAAGGATGGTGGCGTGGAGAATCATCATGGCGATGGTCGGTGCGATACCGGCCTTGAAGAACTCGCCCATCTTCCACTGGTTGTGCTTGAAGGTCATCATGTTGTTGCTGTCCACACCCAGAAGGAACGTGGTGTTGGCGTTGAAGGCAATGATGATGGCAAACACGGCGGCCGAAACGCCCATGCCAGGACCCATGGCTGCCAGCGGGATAAGGCTGATGGCGATGAGCGCCGGGCCTACCGGAATAATGAGACGCATGAGCGGCAGCGCCATGGCGGTGGCGGCGATAACGGCGAATGCCGACACAGCCATCTTGCCCACGGTTGCGCCGAAGAGCCAGCTCGCAGCGCCCTGCTCCTTGATGCCGCCTGCGATGGACTGTACGCAGCCAATGAGCAGCACGATGGCCCACTGCACACTGGAGATGTACTCTTTCCAGGTGAGCACGTCGATGCCCGGGAGGAAGAACAGCGCCAAACCACCCACGGCAATAGCGGTGGCATCCCACCCGGTCCAGTTGCTCGCGACCCAGCACACAATCATGAGCAAGAGGATGGCCAGCACCTTCTTATCGAACGTGTCCAGCTTGCCCACCGAGGCACCCGACTTCTCGATGGCGAGCATCGTCTCGTCGGAGATGCGGTCGGTCTTGAAGATGAACACGACGGACAGCCAGCACACCACCAGAAGAATGATGGCGATAGGCGCGCAGATGATGACCCAGTCAAGGAATGAAATGGTGAAGCCCGCGTTCGCGCCCAGCATGTTCAGTGTCATGATGTTCAGCGCGGAGCCGGCCGGCGTGATCATGCCACCCATGCAAGAGGCGTAGGCAATACCGATCATGAGCGCCTTGCCAAGGTTGGCGGCGTGCTTCTCGGTGCCGTTCTTCTGCTCAACCTCAATGATGCTGGACATAGCGATGCCAGCGAACAGCGCGGTGCACGGCAGGTTCGACACAAACGCCGAGATCACGGCCGTAGCTACCATGAACATGAGCACCGTAGTTTTGGCGTTGCCCTTTGTCACGTGCATGAGCGCGAACACGATCTTCGTCGGAATCTTTGTCTTCAGTAGCGCGGACGTAATGCCAAACGACGCCAAGATGAAGAAGATAACGTTACTGATGAAGTTCGCCCACACGCCTGGTGTGCCGTTGTAGGGAAAGATGCCGAACCCGGGCATGAGGCACATGAGCGCCAGACCCGAAATTGCCATAGGAACCGGCTCGGTTACCCACAGCACGATGCCCGACACCATGAGCGCAATGGCCATCTTGCCGGCGTAGCTCAGCCCCTCGGGCGTGGGCAGGAAGTGTGCAATGACGATGATGGCAATAGCCACGCCAATAAGCGCCAGCCGCTTGCCAAGCGACGCGCCCTTCGGCTTACTGTTGTCTTTGTCTGACATGAGATGAATCAACCCCCTTGTTAGTTAGCGGACTGCCGTTGTGCCGTCTGCGCGATCCGGCGACCGATCCCCTTTCTCTCGTAACGCCCCCTTGGCGCATCGACTGCTTCACTTTCGCTCAATTTGCTGCCCTCGTAATCCGAACGCGTTTACTAAAAACGTGTGCCTGCATAGAAAAAAGCGTATGAAGGGCCTCCAGGATGCCGCTACTGCTCTGGGTAGTACGTTTTACGAGGGCTTATGCAAAACTTCGGACGCGATACTGCGACGGTATGCTCGCGGTACAACGGGCGTTTTCGCGCATGAAGCCGAAAAGGCGAGGTGCTTTGCCGAGTATTTAGTGCGCCGCGGCCGATTCGCAATGCGGGGAGTGTATGTGACCATGGCGCAGCCGAACGGGAAGCAAAATCTGGCACACGGCAAAGGAGGAGGAATGGAAGAAGGCGTTAAAACGTGTTTTAAGAACACGGGGTTCTGCAACTTTACGTGGGGGTCAAACGCTGCTGAGGTTGATGTAAAAGACGGGAAAATCCTGCGGATTCGCCCCTTGCGTTTTGACAAGGCATACGAGCGTGCGGATCTCAACCCGTGGCGCATCGAAGCGCGCGGTACAGTGTTCGAGCCGAAAATGTGCTCTTTGCTGCCGCCCTATACCTACGCTTACAAAAAGCGCGTGTATTCGCCAAACCGTATTTTGTACCCGCTCAAACGGGTGGACTGGGATCCGCGGGGCGACCGACATCCTGAAACGCGTGGCACAAGTAAGTTTGAACGCATTTCTTGGGATGAGGCCACCGATCTCATCGCTGCGGAGTTGCTGCGCATTCGTGAAGAGTACGGTCCGTACGCCGTGCTGGTACAGGGCGACGGTCACGGTGAAACAAAAGTGGTACACGGCCCGCACGGGTGTCAGACAAAGTTGCTGGAACTTATGGGCGGCTATACGTTGCAAGCGCGCAATCCCGACAGTTGGGAAGGGTGGTACTGGGGCTCAAAGCACGCCTGGGGGTTTGAGGCGCTGGGACAGTCTCCGCAAAACAATCTGTGGCTTGATGTAGCTGAGTACACCGATCTCATTTTGTTCTGGGGGTCGGATCCTGAGACCACCTCATGGGGTTGGAGCGGCCTGATGGCTTCACGTACGTGCTACTGGTTTGAAGAGCTGGGCATAAAGAGTGTGTATATCTGCCCCGATCTCAACTATGCGGCAGCTATCCATGCTGACAAGTGGATACCCGTACTGCCGGGTACGGACGCTGCTCTGCAATTGGCTCTTGCGTATGTGTGGTTGGATGAGGGTTTGTACGATCAGGAATATGTGCGCACGCACACGGTTGGCTTCGATGAGTTTGCCGCCTACGTTCGCGGTGACGAAGATGGCGAACCGAAAAGCCCGGCCTGGGCGGCGCCAAAGTGCGGCGTACCGGAGTACACCATTAAGGCGCTTGCGCGGGAATGGGCGAAGATGCCTACCGCTATTGCCCGCGGCAACGGTGGCGGCATGGCTCGCTCGTCATATTCGCACGAACCCGCACGTCTTGAGGTGTACCTGCTCGCCATGCAGGCGGTGGGGGCACCCGGCCGCTGCCAGCTGAAAATGGGAGAGTGGAATGGCGACAAATTCCCCGGACCGCGTCCGGCTGTCGATCCTAACCTGTCCGCTGCTGGCCGGGGCTGGCATTTTTCGGTGCCACCCCAATTTGTACCCAAGACGCTGGTGCCCGAAGCGCTCACGTTGCCTGAAGGTGAGCAGCTTACCTGGTACGGTACCACGCTCTTCCCTTGGCCGAAAGAAGACCAATTTGTCGAGCACCACTTCCCGATAACTTCGGAAGAGGGAGGCGGCCCTATCCACATGGTGTGGACCGACAGCCCCTGCTGGACTACGTGTTGGAACAATGGCAATGCGTTGGTGGAAGCGCTCCGCGACCCGCGTATTGAAACGGTGGTCGCCCAGCACATTTGGATGGAGAACGACTGCCTCATGGCTGACATTATTTTGCCCATTAACACAAAGTTTGAAGAACGTGATATCGGCAATGATGTGTTTTCGGGTCAGTTCGCTTCGGTACTGTATGAAGATCAGTGCATTGAGCCGCTCGGTGAATCCAAGAGTGACTGGGAGGCCGTTGGTGAGGTGGCGAAAAAGCTGGGTTTGTACGATGCCTACGTGGAAGGCAAGTCGCTTGATGAATGGATGGAGTATGCGTTTGCTACCTCCGGCGTGCAAGAACTCGTTTCTTACGATGAGCTGCGGGAAAAGGGCTACTATCCCGTGCCCACGCGTGAGGGCTGGTGGGCCGATACACCGCGTGGCATGCGAGCGTTCTATGAGGATCCGGAGAACAATCCGCTTGATACCCCGTCCGGAAAGATAGAGTTTGTCAGCGAAAATCTGAAGACGGTGTTCCCCGATGACGAGGAGCGCCCGCCGCTGCCGCACTGGATTCCCTTTGGCAAAACCCAGCAAGAGAGTTTGCTGCACGAGCGTGCCCGTGCTTACCCGTTCTTGCTGGTGTCGAACCATCCACGCTGGCGCTTGCATGCCGAGCTTGACGACGTGACGTGGTTCCGCGAGATCGACACCTGTAAGGTAGTGGGGCCTGATGGTTACCGCTATGAGCCCGTGTGGATCAATCCGGTGGACGCCGAACGTTTGGGTATTGCGCACGGAGACGTAGTGGCGCTTTCGAATGAACGCGGCGTGGTGCTGGGTGGTGCGTATGTGACGCCGCGCATCATGCCGGGTGCGCTCTATCAGGATCATGGTGCGCGACTCGACCCCATTGAACTGGGGGTTGTCGATCGTGGTGGGGCAAATAACCTTATCTGCCCGTCGTCGGTCATTTCTGAACATTGTGCCGGTGAGGTGACCAGCAGTTTCTTAGTAACTATTGGGAAGGCCGATCTGGAAACCCTACGTAGCGAACACCCCGAGGCGTTTGAGCGACCCTACGACAAGGATGCTGGCTTGCTGATTGATGCGTGGATGACAGAAGGGGAGATGTGATATGAAGGCATTCCTTATCGACTTGGCTCGCTGCAACGGGTGCCATAACTGTCAGATTGTGTGCAAAGACGAGCATGTGGATAACGATTGGGCACCGTACGCAGCGCCGCAGCCGGACACGGGACAATTCTGGATAAAGGTTAACGAACGTGTGCATGGCTCCACGCCAAAGGTTCGCGTTGCGTATACGCCTGTTCTGTGCAACCACTGCGCGCATCCCGCCTGTGCTGAAGTGGCCCGCGATGGAGCTGTCTACCAACGCGAAGATGGGCTGGTTATTATCGACCCCATAAAGGCGAAGGGGCAGCGCGCTCTCGTTGATGCCTGTCCCTATGGTGCTGTGTACTGGAATGATGAGCTGGACCTTCCCCAGAAATGCACCGGCTGCGCCCATTTGCTAGACGAGGGTTGGGAAGTGCCGCGCTGTGTTGAGGCCTGTGCAACAGACGCTCTTCAGTTTTTGGAAGAAGATGACATACGCGAGCGTTTTCCCGATGCAGCACCTCTCGGTGACTGTGGCTCATGCGGCCCCCGCACCTATTATCGCCGGGCGAAAAAACCGTTCGTTGCAGGCACGCTTTTCGACCCAGCCTGTCAAGAAGTAATTGTCGGTGCGCGCGCAACCTTGCTTGACGAAGAAGGCGTTTTTGCTGGTGAGGCGCTCACCGATGGATTTGGTGACTTTTGGATAGAAAACGTGGATGAGGAAACCTACGCGCTACGCCTTGAGGCTGAGGGATATGAACAGCGCGAGGAACATGTTGTGGTAACTGATGGCGTCAATGTGGGCGATCTGCCGCTGACGCGCACAAACTAAACAAGCTTTGCGAGAAAGGATACATCATGTGCTTCAGACCGGTAGAAGCGGCGCTTCCCGTAAAGTGTCCCGCGTGCGGAACCACCAATAGCAATGGAGCGGAAACGTGCTTCAAGTGCGGTGCCGATTTAACCGCAGTAAAGGAGGCCGCAGATGGTTCTTCCGCACCGACCGGTGCGGCGCCAACTATACCTCGTGTGCCATCGGTGCCCTCTGCGCCGCAAGAGCCCGGACATAATGTACGGTGAAAGGGGGAGTTATGTCTGGAAAACGCATTACGTTCTTCAACGTTGTGGCCATACTTTCGGTTTCATTTATGTATATGGCAGTGGGGTCGTTGCTGGCACCCGCGCTCAACGCCATTGCTGAATCATTTCCCGATTCGCCGTTTACTACCGTGCAGCTGGTTATGACGTCATCGTATCTAACCATTGCACTGTTTAGCCTGGTATCGGGAGCGTTGGCTAGTAAATTCTCGCGCAAAGCCATAGCTGAAGTGGGACTTCTTATCTACGGTGTGTCCGCTCTGGTGGGTGCCAATTTGGGTGACCTCACGCTACTTATCGTCGATCGTTTCATTATGGGTGCGGGGTGTGGTTTGTTGCTTCCGCAAGCCACGGCCATCATTGTCGATCTGTTTGACGGGCAGAAACGCGAGCGCATGCTTGGCTTCTCCACAGGTGTTGCCAATTTCGGCGCACTGCTGGGTAGCTTGGTGGGTGGCTACTTTGCAGCCATCGACTGGTCGTTAAACTTTTATGGGTTCGCCATTACCCTGGTCATTTTCATCATTGTGCTCTTCGGTGTGCCGAAGATGCCGGTGGGCAAGGGAGGCTCAATCGGGGAAAACGTAGCTGATGATGGTGCTGCGGCTGCTGGCGAATCGTTGGGAGCTGCATCCGCTGAATCGGTAACTGCCAGCACGCCGCGTTCATCAAAAGGTATGCCATCATTTCTTATTGTGCTGGCCATCGCTATGTTCTTTGTGCAGGTGTACGGCCTGACCACGCCCACGAATATGGCGAAGTACTACCTTACCGTTCTCCACGGACCAGCGGAACTTTTGGGTGTAACCATGGCGGCCATGACGTTCTTTGCCTTTGTGGCAGGTTTTGTGCTGGTGTATGTGCGCAAACTGTTCCGTTCCTACACGCCGGTGGTGGCCTGCCTCCTAACAGGCTGCGGATTCGTGCTGCTGTCGCAAGCGACCAGCTGGGAGATGGCATTAGCGTCAAACGTGCTCATCGGTTTTGCCAACGGTGTGCTCATGCCGTGCATCTTTGTAAAGAATGCCGAACTTGTGTCGCCCGCGCAGCGCAACATGTCAACAGCGGTTATCACCTGTGGCATGTACCTGGGCGAATTTGTATGCCCCTACCTTCAGCAGTTCGGCAATTTTGTGATGGGTGATTCTTCGCAGGCTGCTATGTTCTTGTTCTTCGGTATAGCAGCGTTCGCCATTACGGTATTGGTGTTGGGGTGCATCGTGTTTTTTAATCGTCGGAAGGCGACGCGCGCCTAAACGAGGGGCACCTCGCACTGCTCGACGATGTCCATGAGTTCCGCCTGCGCGTTCACACCCATCTTGCGGTAAATGTGGTAGATGTGGGCTTTGGCCGTGTAGGTGGATATACAGAGTCGATTGCCGATGTACTCGGCGTTCCGCCCGCGCGCCAGGTAAACAAGTACCTGGCTTTCGCGGGCGGACAACTTGAAGCGGTCGGATACCTCGGCGCAGCGCAGTTCGAACAGCGAATCGGCCGAACGATGGTGGGTGACCACTTCCGCCACGGTGTTGTCCTTCACCGGCACGAATACGGCTACAAGGGCCAGCACCAGCAACAATCCCAAAGCGGCGGACGCCAGTGCGGTGGGAAACGTGCCAGCGGGGCCAGGATCTACCGCGCGAACAGCCGCCTCAAGAGCGATTCCTGCTGCTAAGCCAAGCGGGATGCTGAGGCGGCCGCGGGCGAGGTAGCGTACCGACCGCGCGCGATCGGTACTGGCCAGTGCGGTGAGCGCTGAGAGGTCGGCCAGGTCGAAGCACACGAGTAGGGCTACCAGCACCAGGCAAATGCCCACGTGAAACGCAGGTGGTGCAAACAAAACGGCCAGAAAACCCACCACCAATAGCACGAGCATTGCCTTTTCTACCCATCCGAATGGCAGGTAGCGCTTCAACGCGCGGCTGAGCACATTCTGCGCGAGGGCGCCCACGGCTACCGCCACTGTGGTCAGCGTCAGAAAGGCGTCTGAAGCTGGTTGAGCCATGATGAAACCCACCACCATGCCGAACAGTGCACCATAAGCGACCACGGTAAGTCCTGTGATGCGGAAGAATTCGATGCGTTCTCCTTCGCGCTCGCTTGGGGAGGGAGTCTGATCGAACACGTGATGCTTCAAATAGATAAGCACGGCGTAGGCCAGCAGCGGTAATGCGGCAACTGCCGATGGTTGAATAGGGAGGCTGACATGAGCCAGTACAAAGGCCACGACGGCAGCCGCAGCCATGGCGAATCCGTAGCGTGCTCCCACGTCGCGGCGCCATTCGATGGAGAGCAGGTCGGCGTAGCTAGCAAGACACCATGCGAACGACACGCCAGCAAGCGCGGAGGCCGCGACCGAAAGACTCACGCTCAGTGTGGGGGGCAGTGCTGTGAGTAGGGTAGTTTCGTTTGACAGTATTTGGATTGCGCTGGCTGGCACGGTACCCAAAAAACCTCCAAGGGCGGATCGCAGGGGATGAATGTGCGAAGATGACGCGCCACGCGCGACGATTGCGCCTGAGCAGAGTGCCGCACCGGCGAAAAAACCAATCGCACGTGGGACGGCGTAAATCCCTCCGAGCGCGGGTCCTGGGGCGACGAACACAAAAAGCAGTACCCATGCCCACAGAAAAGCAAGGCCGGCTACCGCTACGGGAAGAAGCACGCGCACGCTTGTTTTAGGGATCGTGTTTTTTTGCTCGGGCATAACGCCTCCTAGCTGCGGCGGAAAGACGCATTGCTAGTATGTTCGCAAAATTGCCGCCTCGCATTGGCCGACGGGTGTTATCCGACTTGAACTCTTTACTACTTTGAGTAGTAAAGACCCGTTTTCACCTCGTACTACTCAGGTTTCTATACGCGGTCGCCAGTTTGAGTTTTCGGGCCTGATTCGGGCGAAGCCGCAGAGGGGATACCGTGTATCGCGGGGATAGTACCGAAGTCCCTGGGGTCTGTCAAGGAACCTTCCCCAGCGGAAGGCACAAGGGGGTATCGTATGGCTGGATCGATTAAAAAGCAGCGCAGCCAACCGTCCGTGGCACGTCGTGTGGTGTGCGTGAGTATTGCGGTGGTGCTTGTTGTGGCGGCTTGGGTGGGGCCGACGCCGGAGGGGTTGACGGTTGCGGGGAAGATGTCGCTCGCTCTTATGGTGTCGGGTATCTTCTTATGGGTGACCGAGCCCATCCCGGTGGCCATTTCGGGTCTTGTCATGATGATTCTCATGCCGGTGTTTGGCGTGTTGGAGTTCAACGGGGGCGTGTGGAGTGGGTTTATCAGCAGTGTGATTTTCTTCATTCTGGCGTCGTTTGGTATTACGGCGGCATTGCTGAAAACGAAGTTGCCCACAAAGATTGTGTTTGCCCTCATGCGGCTGACGAAGGGAAACGCGCGGGCCACGGTGCTGGCGTTTATGGTGTCGGCTGCGGTTCTGTCCTTCTTCATTTCTGACTTGCCGTGCACAGCGCTGTTTGCGGGCATTGCGGTGTCCAGCATCTTGAAAATTGAGGGGTGCGAGCCGGGTTCTTCCAACCTGGGGCGAGCGCTCATGATTGGTATTACGTATGCGTCGGTGGTGGGCGGGCAGTCCATTCCGTCGGGCAGTGCCATGAACATCATGGCCATGAATGTGCTGGCAGCGAACACGGGTATTGAGATATCGTTTCTCGACTGGACGGCCATTTGCCTTCCGATTTCGCTGGTGTTGCTGGTGGTGTGCTGGCTTTCGGTGGTGCTGGTATTCAAGCCTGAACCCATCTCACCGGCTACGATGAACTGTATTGAACGCAACGGCCAGGCAGTCGGCAAGCTGGAACTGCTCGATTGGAAGGTGCTGGGCATTATTGGCGTAACGTTCGCGCTGTGGATTGCCAGCAACTGGACGGGGTGGGATGCCACGGCTATTGCGGTGCTGGCGCTGGTGCTGTTCTTTGTGCCGGGGCTCGATGTGCTTACGTGGCGCGAATACACCGCGTCGGTCTCGTGGAACATTGTGCTGCTCATTGGCTGTGTTCAGTCGCTCTCAGGCGGCATCAAGGAGCAGGGCGCAGCCAGCTGGTTGTTTGGATCTACGGTGGGCAAGCTTGCGGTGAGCGGTGGGGCTATTGTGGGTGCCACTGCGGCGTTGCTGCCCCTGTTGCGCCTGGTGATTCCCGTGGGGCCGGCGTTTATTGCCATTTGTCTTATTCCGCTGGCATCGCTGTCAACGGCTTTCGGGGTGAGCCCGGTGGTGTTCACCGTCATTGTGGCGGTGAACGCTTCGACGACGTTCCTCATGGGCGTGGATGGCAACAACATGCTGTCGTTCCGCTATGGGTATTGGAAGATGACCGATTTCTTCAAATCTGGCGTGTTGCCCACGGCTGCCATGATACTTCTGCATGCAACGGTGCTTGCGCCTTTGGTGGCGCTGGTGGGGTACTAGGCGGGCTGGCCTGCTTGTGTGGTCTGCTGGTCGGGCAGTTGCGGGCGCGCAGGTTGTTACTGGTACATGATTTCGGTCGAGTCTACTATTGAGATAAGTTCCTGCTGGGAATTGATGCCCATCTTCTGATAGATGTGATACACGTGCGTCTTTGCCGTGTATGCGGAAATGCTCAGTTCGTCGGCGATGAACTGAGCATTTCGCCCCTTCGCCAGGTAATACAAAATTTCCTGCTCGCGGTTCGACAACTTGTAGTCCTGGGCGGCCTGGTTGCAGCGCTGTTTGAAATAGCCGCCTTCAAGTAATTCGCCCTTCACTGTCTTATCGGCGAAGGTGTTGTCCTTGAAGGGGACGAATGCCGCCAGAAGTGCCAGAGCCACCAGTAGCACCAGCGCGCCATAGGGCAGGTAGGTGAACAGGCTCGGGTTCACGCGCTCGATGATGAGGCATGCCGACCAGCTCACAATCATACCGGCGGGCAAGACGAGTTGCCCACGTGCGATGCGCCAAAACGGCGAAGGGTGGCCGCTGGCAAATCCAACCAGCGCCGCCATGTTCGAAAAGTCCAGGAATACGTACACACCAACGATAAACAAGCAGCACGCCAGCGTGAGACTGGGCCCGAAGAACGCCAGCCCCGCGAAGCCTGCGAAGAGCAGCAGGAGCGACAACTTCTCGGCAACACCAAATGGCAGGTAGCGCTTCACCAGTACATTCAGTGCTAAGTGTAGTCCAGCGCCGCACGCGATGGCTAATGTTATGGCTAGCGGGTTCACCGCATTCAGATCGCGGCACAAAAGGTACAACGCTATGCCGAACAGGGCGCCGAACACCGCCACAGTGAAACCTGTCAGGGGGAATAGACGCGTCTGCTCAAGCGGGGACTCGGGCTCCTGTTCGCTTCCGACAATATGCGTGCGCACATACTGAAGCACAACGAGCGAGATCAATGGCAGCGCGATAAGCGCCACGTCGCCGTAGGGCGCGCGCAGTTCGCACGCGAACAAATACAGCACGGCTCCTGCGAGCGCGCTGGCCGAGAGGTAGGCACCTACATCCTTCTGCCAGCCCACCATAAACACCTTCGGCCACAGAAGAAAAATGAGCGAGAAGCCACCGCCTGCCAAAGCCCACGCAATGAAGAACGCCACAGGCGAAACGGCGATATAGTGAGCCATGATGTTGAAAAGGCTGAGTGGTAGCGTGAGTAGCGCTGCGGCGCGCGGTAGCGGGTCGCGTTCCGTGCGGGCGAACAGGTCGCGCTTTACGTATACCAGCAGCATGACGGCCAGCATGCCCACGAGAAAGGCCAGTTTCAGCAAGAGCGAGGTTTCCTCGCCGGCGTGATTTGCTGGGTAGGGGCTTAGTAATACCAGGTAGAACCAGGCCCAAAAGCAAGCGAAGCCCGCCGAAGCGACGGGCAGCATTGTGCGGATGTGCGCTTTCTTTACTTTCATGTGCGAATCCTCCCCTGAATCAGGTGTCGTTCGAAGGGGATCGAGCGACACCAAGAATACTATTATAGTCGAACTTTTCGGCACGCTTGGGTGAGGGCTGCGGCTGAATAGTAGGACGGATGCTGCGAGGCCTCACGGGTGCCTTATCCCCTACGCGGCTACTTCCTGAATGGAGGGCAGGGCCACTATGAAGCAGGCGCCGCCTTGGGGGAGGTTGATGGCTTCTACGGTGCCGTCGTGAGCTTCCACCACGGACTTGACGATGGCCAGCCCGAGTCCGGTGCCACCGGTGCCGCGACTGCGCGAGGCGTCGGCGCGGTAGAAGCGGTCGAACAGCAACTTGGGGTCTACGTCGCCGAAGCCGGGGCCGTCGTCCTTCACGGCTAATATGGAGTTGCCGCGCAGACCGAACAGTTCAATGATAATGTGCCCGCCTGGCTCAATGAAGCGGCTCGCATTCTCTACGAGGTTCGTTACGGCCTGCTTGAGGCGGTCGAGGTTGCCCAGCACGTCGGGTGCCTCGCCGACAACCTGGGTGTGGGCGCCGCGGTCGCGCAGAATGGGCTCAAGCGCATCCAGCACGTTGTGGGCGAGGTTCTTCAGGTTCACGCGCGAAAGCTCCATCGGCGCGTTGTCGGCCTCAATGCGCTGCAGCGTCAAAAGGTCGTTCGTCAGTCGGCTCAGCCGCTCGCTTTCGGTGATGATGATGGAGCAGAACTTCGCGTGCAATTCGGCTGGTAGGTCGGGGTCTTGCAGCATTTCGGCGTTGCCGCGGATGGCTGTGAGTGGCGTGCGCAGCTCGTGGGCCACGTCGCTCACGAACGCGGACTGCCGATGTTCTTTCAGCGCGAGGTCGGCCTGCTGCGACTTCGTCTTGCGCACCAACTGGTCGATAGTGCGCGCCAACTCATCGGCTTCGTGCAGGCGCCCGTCAGGGGCTAACGTCACATCGGCGCCGGAGCGCACGGCTTGCGTTTTCTTCACCAACACGTTCAGCGGCTCAGCAAGAAAGTGGCCAATGATCAGGCTCAACACAAACGTTATCACGCCCGTGGGTAGTAAAAGCAGAAACGCCTCCGGCGGAGTGCCGAAGGCGAGAAAGCATATGAGGATGACGATGGTGCCGGCAAGCAGCATCAACAGCGTTGCCAGCAATGAAAAGTATGTTTGCAGTCGTTTTATTGTTTGAACCTGTACCCGTATCCGCGAACCGTCTCCACCAAGCCGGGATCGTACCCGGCCCCCTCAATCTTATCACGCAGGCGCTTGATGTGGGTGTCAACGGTCTTCGTCTCCGTCAAGTATTCCCAACCCCATGCGTCGCGCAGCAGGTCTTCGCGCGATACCACCTTGCCGGCGTTCTTCATAAGGCTGGCAAGCAGCTCGAACTCGCGGGGCGTGAGGTCAATTTCGCCCTGCTCACCGGAGGCGGTGTGGGCATCCTCGTCCAGTGTGATGCCGCTGGCCGTGATGGCGCGATTCGCGCCTGGGAAGTCGCCACCCGAACCACGACGCAGAAGGGCGCGCACGCGTGCAATGAGTTCGCGCACGCCGAAGGGCTTTGCCAGGTAGTCGTCGCCGCCAATTTCCAGACCAACGACCTTGTCCAGCTCTGTGTCGCGCGCGGACAGGAACAACACGGGTACGGTAGTTTTCGAGCGCAGACGACGGCACAGTTCGTAGCCATCCATGCCAGGCAGCATGATATCCAGGACAAACAGGTCGTACGGGTTCTTAGTCGCTAAGGCCAGCGCTTCCTCGCCGTTGTCGACCACATCGGTATAGAAACCTTCCTTCTTCAGCGCGTAGCTGACGAATTCCGTGATGGAAGGTTCATCGTCAACGACGAGAATGCGGTTGGGTGTATCGTTCATGTGATACCTTTCTACGAGCGCAGTGTCAGACGATGGGGCGGGTATCCGCTTGATATAATGAATAGCTGCAACTATATCCGTTCCCGTCTAGAGTGCCTGCTTTCGAGGGGGTTTGTCAAAAACATGTTACTTGCTATCGACGTGGGGAACACGCAAACCGTGGTGGGCGTGTATGACGGCGAACATCTGGAACACATGTGGCGCGTGGCTACGAACAAAAGCCACACGGCCGATGAGTTGCGCGTGAAAGTGGAGCCGCTGCTGGCGTCCGAGGGCATTGCGCGCGAAGCGGTGCGCGGTGCGGCGTTGGCCTCGGTGGTGCCGCAGCTCACGCAGGCGTGGTGTGCCGCACTTGAGCGTATGCTGGGTGCCGCGCCGCTGGTGTGTACGGCCGAAGCGGCAGGTGAGTTGTTCCCCACGACGTATGCGAACCCTGGCGAAATTGGGGCCGATCGCGTGGCGGATGCCGTGGCAGCGCGCGTGCTGTACGGTGCGCCCGTGGTGGTGGTGGACTTTGGTACGGCGACGAATATCGAGGTCATCGACCATAAGGGGCGCTTTATCGGCGGTGTCATTGCGCCGGGTGTGGACACGAGCGCCGCGGCGCTGTTCTCGCGCGCCACGCGCTTGGCGGCCATCGACCTGGTTGACCCTCACACGGCCATCGGTCACAGCACGGAAGAGGCCATTCAGGCCGGCATTGTCTACGGCGAGGCCGACCGCGTAGATGGCCTGGTGCGTCGCATCTTCGCCCAACTGGGCTACGAAGCCCCTGTGGTGGCAACGGGCGGCCTGGCCTCACGCGTGGCCGAACAATCAAGCACCATCACCGCCATCAACAGCGAACTAACCCTCGAAGGCCTACGCCTCATCCACGAGGCCCGCAAGGGCAACGCGGCCTAAACTTCTTACTATATATAGTAAGAGAATCCGTTTCGGCTTGGCACGTTCCGGCTGCTGGTATTTGTTGGCACTTGGGGGAACGAGGGCGAACGCGCGGGTTAAAACCAGTAGAATGAGGTGAGACGAGAGAAGGGGAGGGCTGTGGCTTTTCCCTTGTGAAGCTGAGGAAAGGAAGGGCCCGACGTGTTGAGCGACATTGAAATTGCCCAGGCCACGAAGCCGGAGCACATCAGCGTTATCGCTGAGAAGGCGGGCGTGCCCGAGTCGTACCTGGAAATGTACGGCACTAATAAGGCGAAGGTGGACTATAACCTGCTTACCGACGTCGAACACACGCCGGGCAAGCTGATTCTGGTGACGGCCATCAACCCCACGCCGGCCGGTGAGGGCAAAACCACCACTACGGTGGGTCTGGCCGACGCGCTGGCGCGCCAGGGCAAGAACGTGGTGGTGGCGCTGCGCGAGCCGTCGCTCGGCCCCGTGTTCGGCATCAAGGGTGGCGCGGCTGGCGGCGGTTATGCCCAGGTGGTGCCCATGGAGGATATTAACCTGCACTTCACAGGCGACTTCCACGCCATCGGCGCGGCGAACAACCTGCTGGCGGCACTACTTGACGC
>DSLMC04103__coassemble_645_pt1 | contig 22580 bp, 18 predicted proteins | sample DSLMC04103__metabat2_high_PE_001 | metagenome-assembled genome bin DSLMC04103
CTCATGCGCTCCGGCAACATGGACGGCCTGTTCCAGGTGGAGGGCGCGCTGTACGTGAGCCTGTTCGCCCGCCTTCCCCCGCGCCGCTTCTCCGACATCGTGGCTTCCATCGCGCTGAACCGCCCGGGCCCCCTGGAGTCCGGCATGGTGGACGACTACGTAAAAGTGGCCAGCGGCAAAACCTCCATCCACTACTACGACGAGCGCCTTCGCCCCATCTTGGAGGAAACGTACGGCACCATGGTCTACCAAGAGCAGATCATGCAGATATCTATGGCCATGAGCGGTTTCTCGGCGGGCAAGGCCGACAAGCTGCGCAAGGCCATGGGTAAGAAAAAACTCGACGTCATGCGTGGGTTGCAGGAAGACTGGAACACGGGCGCGGTGGAGAACGGCTATTCGCTGGAAATTGCAAAGCAGATCTGGGACGACGCTGAGAAGTTCGCTAAGTACGCGTTCAACAAATCGCACTCGGCCGCGTACGCCATTCTGGTTATGCGTACGGCGTATTTGAAGGCGCACTATCCGAACGACTTCATGGCCGCTGTGCTGTCCAGCTACATGGGCAACACCGACCGCCTCATTCGCTACATTGCCAGCTGCAACCACAACGGCACGCCGGTGCTGCCGCCGGACATCAACTCGTCGAATGCGGAATTCACGCCGGTTGACGAGGGCATTCGCTTCGGCCTGGTGGGTGTGCGCGGCGTGGGTAAAAACGTTGCGGATGAAATTATTGCCGAGCGCGAGGCGAACGGCCCGTTCACGTCGCTGCACGACTTTGTGAGCCGTCTCGATTCGAAGTGCTACAACCGCAAGACGCTTGAAGCGCTCATCAAGGGCGGGGCGTTCGACTCAACCGGCTACACGCGCAAGCAGCTTATGTACTTCGTGGACGAAACGCTGCTGCTGGAAAGCGCATCGAAGCGCCAAAAGGACCGCGACCGCGGGCAGGTGTCCATGTTCGACCTGTTCGGCGATGACCCGGATTCCGGCTTCGACGAGGAAGTGCCCGAGCCCGACGGCGTGGAATGGCCCAAGCGCCAGCTGTTGTCTTACGAGAAGGAGATCATGAAGATCTACGTCTCGGACCACCCGCTGCGCCCGTATGAGGGCACCATCTCGCGCATGACGAAATACCAGCTGGGCGACTTGGCCGAGCGCACCAAGGAGATCAAATCCGCCGTGTTTGTGGGTATGATTTCCGGCGTGGTGACGAAGCTCACGAAGCGCGGCACCAAGATGGCCACGTTCACCCTGGAGGACACCACCGGACACGTCGAGTGCATCTGCTTCAAGTATGACGAGAATGCCGAGGCCATCCAAGAGGATGCCATCGTAAAGGTGAAGGGCAAGTTCGAGCACAACGACCGCGGCAACCAGATTATGGCGTTCGAGGTGGAGGCCATCGAACTCTCCGAGGCCGATGCGCGCCCCTCACACCTGGAGCTGAAGGTGTCGTCGGCCGACTTCAACCAGAACACCTCGCAGCGCCTCAACCGCATTTTGCGCTCCTATCCGGGACGCGACGGCGTGGTGCTGTTCGTGAGCCAGAGCGACGGTCGCAAGTTCCGCGCTGAACTGCCTGTTTCCGTGGACGCGCGCAGCGCGGTGATGTTGGCCGAGATTCAAGATTTGTTCGGCGCTCCCATCTGGAAGGCGTCGTAGGGCAGCCCTACTCGCACGGGGCGGTTTTGCAAGTAAACAATTTGGCAAGCGCATGAGGGCCCGGCCTTGCGGTCGGGCCCGGTTCGTTTATGATGGCGGCTATGAATACAGAAACCATTTCACATACCCCCGCCGCTTCGGCGGAAGGTCAGCGCAACCACACGCTTGCGCTGACGGTCTCGTACAACGGCGCTCCGTTCAGCGGTTTTGCGCGCCAACCGGGCCAACTTACCGTGCAGGGCGATTTGGAAGACGCCCTGCGCCTGCTGTTCAAGCGCGACGTGGAAACCACGTGCGCCGGCCGCACCGACGCCGGCGTGCACGCGCTCGGCCAGGTGGTGAGCTTCGACGTGGACGACGTCGATATTGCCGGTCGGTCGCTGCCCAGCCTGCGGCGCTCCCTCAACGCGCTCACGCACGACGGCATTACCGTGCGCGAGGTGGAGCCAAAAAAGCTCGGCTTCTCGGCGCGCTTCGACGCTCAGGCGCGTGAGTACCACTACCACCTGTGTGTGGACAGCACGAGTCCCATCTTCATGAAGGACTTCTCCTGGTTCATCCCCGGCGGTCTGGACGTGACGGCCATGGAAGAGGCCTCGCGCCACCTGCTGGGCGAGCATGATTTCAAAAGTTTTTGTATGGCGGCCTCTGCGGAAGGTAAGCCCACGAATCGCAACGTGCGTGAGATATCATTTCACCCCGAGACGGTGATGGGCGAAAATATCATGGCCATCAAGGTGGTGGGCAATGCGTTTTTGCACTCCATGGTGCGCACGATGGTGGGCACGCTCGTCATGGTGGGGAAGGGCCAGCGCAAGCCGGGCTGGGTGGCTGAGGTGCTTGAGGCCCGCGACCGCCAGGCGGCAGGAGAAAACGCACCCGCCCAGGGACTGGTGTTTTGGCGCGTAATCTACTGATGGGCCTGGTATACTGGGGTGTCGCATTTTAGATACCCGCAGCAGAGGGAGAGGCTTCATGGTGTTCGGAAACAGCCCGGAGAAGCGCATCGCGCGCGAGGCTGATAAGGTGGCATCGCTCAAAGAGGACCTGGATGCCCTCTCGTGGTCGCGCGTACTTGACATTGGGAAGCTTCTGCAAACGGGCCGCGGCGACGCGTCCGACTTGGGCACGGAGCTGGTTTCCATCGCGCAGTCGAACATCTCGCTGGCGAATCGCCTGGGTGTTGCCCCTGCGTCAGAGAACCTGGTGATGGCCTCGGGTATTGAGGTGCTTGAAGGCGGCTTGGCTGAAGCGGCTGCTGAAAACCCCACGCCCACCGAGGTGGCGGCCAGTGGGTCTGTTGCGTATGTGGTTGCTGCGCCGGTGGAGACTGCTGCGCCGGCGAACGCGCCTGTGACGGCGAACGTACCTGCGCCGCGCGAGGTGAGCGCGGATGTTGAGGAAGAGACGTTCGACCCGCAAGGGCCTACTGCGGGAGTGGTGTTGCGCTCGATGACTGACCTGCCGTGCGTGCTGCCGCCGCTACCCAACTTGCAGGAGAAGCCTGCGGAAGCGACGATGGGGGAGTTGGCTGAGCCGGAAGTGGTGGCTGCTGAGGTGGCTGTGGTTGCTTCGGAGCAAGAGACAGTGCCAGTTACAGAGCCTGTGGCCGAGCCGGAGATGGTGGTTGTGCCGGAGCCTGCGACAGCATCCGAACCTGCTCCTGAACCTGAGCCGACACCCGTGTCGACGCCGCCCATGATAGATCCTGATGATACAGCACCCCTGCCTGTGGTGGTAGCTTCTCCCGCTGCTGACCCAGCCATAAACGAGGTTGTTCCCGCCGAAACCCCTGTTTCTGAGCCTGTTGCGCCAGTTCCTGAGCAGCAGGAGGTTCCCTGCGCTGCGCCGGAGCCTGAACAGCCCACCGATGTTCCGTCCGTACCTGAGCGATTCTCGCGCTTCCGCAACCTCTACGAAAGTCGCGACGGTAGCCTCTGCGTTTTCGAAGACGAGCACGGCCACCTCGTTGCCGTGGATGCCTCAAAACTCGCCTAGCGGAATTCCCTTCACAGGTACCCCGTAGGGCAAGGGTTCTACCCTTGCCGCACTCCCGCTCCACAAAAGTGTGACGCGCTTCGCGCTAACTAATACGCCACAAGTTTTCCCCATTCCGTACTTTACGACGCGGGCTGACTGACTTGTAGTATTGGCTCTTGGCGATTATTGGATATAATCCTATAAAAAGATTTTGCACGAGAAGGGACGTGTTTTCATGTCGTCATGCGCTGTGCCCGGGCAGGTGCGCCGGGTGTTCAAAGATGCGGGTCGTGTGTGTCCGGTGGACTACCGCCTGGCTCCCGACGCGTTCGCGAGCGCACCAACCGAAGCGTGCGACGTGCTCTACGTGGTGGGCGGACTCTACGGCAACCCATTCGCGCTTGACGCTGTGGATGCCCTGGCGGCGAGCGAGCAGGGGAACGTGCGCGTTGTGCTGAATGGCGACGTGCACTGGTTCGACAAGACGGCCGAGAATTTCGCGAACATCGAGCGCCGCATTGCGCGCTACATGCCGCTTGTGGGAAACGTGGAGGCTGAGTTGCGCCGTCAGGTGGATGTGGGCGTGGGCTGCGGCTGTGCGTATCCGGAGTGCACGGGTGACGACGCGGTCAGTCGCTCGAACCGCATCCACAAGAAGCTGTCCGAGGCGGTGGACGCACATCCCGAACTCAAGGAGCCGCTGGTCGACCGCCCCTCCACGGCGACGGTGACGGTGGCAGGCAAGAAGGTCGCCATCACGCACGGCGACGAGCAGCTGCTCGGCGGCTGGGCCTGCTCGCGCGAATCGCTGCAGGATGTCCTGCGTCAGGATGAACTTGACCGCTGGATGACCGAGAACGACGTTGACGTGTTTACCACTACGCACACATGCGCGCCGGCCGCACTCGCGCTCGCGCGCGGGCTTGTGATAAACAACGGTGCCGCGGGTCTGCCGAACTTCACGGGGCAGCAGTTCGGTCTTGCCGTGCGCATAGCCGCAACACCTCATCCCGATGCGTTATTCGGTGCTGAGCGCGACGGGCTCTACGTGGAAGCCGTCCCGGTGCGCTACGACCACGACGCATTCCTGAACTGGTTCGATACCCTGTGGCCAGCCGCGAGTCCCGCGGCGGTGTCCTATCGCGCGCGCATTGCAGAAGGCCCCGATGACCATCTGGAAGATTCGCTCCTGGGCGGCTTCCGCCGCGGTCCGTCGGCGCGCACCGAGGTCTCGCCCCGGCGCGCGTACGCTACCAAGGAGGATGTAAACCTTGCGCTCGCGCAGCTCGTGTATTTCGAGGACATGGTGGATGACTCCGCGTGCTTGCGCACCGTGGAAGAGCCCTCTACCATCCAAGTGAATGTCACTGCCCGCTGCAATTTGGCCTGCGCTCACTGCCACGTGGAGGCGGGGCCGCGTCGCACCGAGGCGATGGATCGCTCTGTGCTTGAGGCGGTGCTGGCTGTGGCAGCGCGTCCGCATATCGAAACCGTGGACGTCACGGGTGGCGCACCCGAGATGCACCCTGACTTCGCCTGGTTCATTGAGCAGGCCTCGCGCGTTGCTCATGTGATGGTGCGAACCAATCTCGTGATCCTGCGCGACCCAGTCTACGCGCCCCTCATTGATCACTACGCTGAGTTGGGTGTGGAAGTGGTGGCTTCGCTTCCGAACGTGCACGCGGCGCAGGCTGAACAGCAGCGCGGGTCTGCGACGTTTGACCCCTCGCTTGAGATGCTCCGTGAGCTCAACGAGCGCGGCTACGGGTGCGACGGCGTGCACGTGCTCGACCTCGTGTTCAATCCGCAAAACCCCGTGTTGCCGCCCGACCAGGATGCCCTCGAAGAGTTGTACCATCGCCGTCTCGCCGACTTGGGCGTGTTATTCGACCACCTGTTTGCGGTGGCGAACAACCCCATCGGCCGCTACGGCGCGCACCTGCTGGACACGGGGGAGTTCGACGCGTATCTGAACCTGTTGGTAGACAGCTTCAACCAGGAGGCGTGCCCGAATATGATGTGCCGGCACCAGCTGTCGGTGGGTTGGGATGGTCGTGTGTACGACTGTGACTTCAACCAGGCGCTGGGCCTGGCCGTACGCCGCGCCGACGGCGGCGACCGCACCATCTTCGACTACGCGGCCGACCCCGCGCTCTCGCTGGCGCGTCCCATCCGCTTCCGGAATCACTGCTACGCCTGCACCGCCGGCAGCGGCTCCAGCTGCGGCGGCACCCTCGTGCAGGGGTAATGCTGTCAGGTTGGCTGTAGGGGGCTGTAACGAAGTCCCCGGCGTCACACTTTTCCTCAAAAATGGGGTATTGGAATCTTCCGACTATTAGATATAATCCTATAGTGGTAATCATCCAGTAACCAAGGGGAAGGGGAATGCAGGTGGACGCGACAACCGGGATATTCTTCTGGGGGTTCCTCATTGTATACGGCGTGGTGATGTTCCTGCTGTCGCCGAAAACCGTCAGCCTGGGCGGGTTCTTCAAAGGTGAGGACAAGCACGGCCGCGCTGCCAACCCGTGGATGATTACGGCCTCCATCTTCATTGCCTGGATTTTCGCGAAGTCGGTCACGAACGCCGCGAACATGGGCGCCGAGTTCGGCATTGTGGGTGGCATCGGCTACGCGGTGTACTGGCTGTGTATTCCGCTGACCGGCTGGGCGCTCTACCGCCTGCGCCGTAAGTTCCGCGCCACCAGCATGGTGAGTTTTCTCACGGAACACTACGGCGTGGCTGCGGCGTTCTGCTTCTCGGCCGCCATCCTGGTACGCCTGTTCAACGAGGTGTGGTCGAACACCTCGGTCGTGGGAGCGTACTACGGTGCGTCGGGATCGACGCCGTTCATTATTGCGGCACTGCTGTTCACGGCCATTACGGTGGGGTATTGCTGCTGGGGCGGCATGCGCGGCTCCATTATCACCGACGTGGCGCAGGCCATCCTGTTTGCGGTGCTGCTTATTGCGGTGCTCATCTGGGTGGTTCCGCAGGACAGCCTGGGCGCGTTCGCCACGTCGGGCTCGTGGACGCTTGAGGGCGGCGTGGACTTCATCATCGGCGCTGGCCTGCAATGTTTGAGCTACGGCTTCCACGACGCGGTGCTCACCGACCGCGGGTTCATCTGCGAAGAGAAGAAAATGCTTCGCAGCTTTACGGTGGCGGGCCTGCTGGGGTTTGTGGCCATCGTGTTGTTCTCGCTCATCGGCGTGCACGCGTACCTGAATGACATGAGCATCGCCGGCTCCAGCGCGCCGGTGGTGGTGGCGCAGAGCCTCGGGCTGGTGGCGTTCTTCGTGATGGCAGTCATCATGATTGCTACGGCGGGCTCCACGTTGGACTCCACGTTCAGTTCGCTGGCGAAGCTGACAGCGCGCGATCTGCCCGGCATTCTGGGACACACGCCCAAAATGAACCCGCGCATCATTGGCATCATCTTCATGATTGTGTTTGGCATTGTGGGCAACCTGCCCATGGTCATGGGCGCGTCCATCATCACGGCCACCACCATCTCGGGCACCATGATTATGGGCATCGGCCCCGTGTTTTTGCTCCACGGCGTGGTGAAGCCGACGAAAGTGGGCTTTCAACTCGCGTTTTGGATTGGCATGGCGCTGGGCATCGCCGACACGGTAGCGCCGAGCGCGCTTGCCTTCATGAACATTGGCGGCGGCACCTACGCGAACTTCCTCGGCGTCAACCTCTGGGGTGCCGTGATCTGCTGGGCGGCGTATATCATCCCCGGCCTGGTAGCCCAAGCAGCCGAAAAGCGCGCCGGCATCAAACCCACTTGGAAAGGCCTCACAAAAGAAGAACTCGCCCGCCTCGACGCCGACGCACGCCGCCGCGAACTGGGCGAAGGCGCCCCAGACCCCGAAGACCTCGCCCCTACGCGCGCATAGCGCCAGATACACTCAGTTCTTCGCGCCCACCCCGCTTGCATGTAACGTGGGGTGGGCGCGAGTGCTTATGCGGCAGGCTTCTCCGGCGTTTTCTGGTCGATGAAGTAGATTTGGTACCACAGGAGGAACATGGAGATGATCCAGATTTTGCGGCTGCGGTCGGCGCCGGCTTTGTGCTCGTCGAGGAGGCGCACCAGCTCGTCAACGTTGAAGAACTGGGCCGCCAGGTTGCTTGTGAACTGCTCTTTTATCTGGTTGTAGTAGCGCTCTTGGCGCAGCCAATTCACTACCGGCACGGGGAAGCCCAGCTTCTCCTTCTGTGCCCAGTCCTTCGGAATGGCGCGCTCGGCAGCCTCACGCAGGGTGAGTTTCGTTTGCTCGCCGTTGGCCTTGAGGCGCGTGGGGATGGTGGCCGACACCTCGAACACCTGCTTATCCAAAAACGGCACGCGGCTTTCCAGCGAATGGGCCATCGACATCTTGTCGGTTTTCAACAGGATGTCGCCCACCAGCCAGAAGAATAGGTCAACATACTGCATGCGCGTGGTGTCATCAAGCCCTGCGACCTCGGCATACGCGGGCGCGATAAGCTCCTGCGGCGCAGCCGGCCGCGCCACGCCCTCGGCGCGCTTGCCGGCGCGCAGCCGCTCGCGTTCCTCAGGGCTGAACGCCACGCCGTTCGCGTTCGTGTAGTACCAGTCCTCAGGCGTCTCACTCGCGCGCTCCAGGTAGTTTGCCCCACGCACGCCCAGCGCTCGGGCCGCCTTCGACGCGCCGCGCAACAGGCCCTTCGGCGCCCAGGCCAACTTCTGGTTCGCAAATGGTGTCTGGTAGATACGATACCCGCCGAAGAATTCGTCGGCGCCCTCGCCGGAGAGTACCGCCTTCACCTTCTTTGCGGCCTCTTGGTCAACAAAGTACAGTGCCACGGCGGACGGGTCGGCCGACGGCTCGTCCATGTGCCACTGCACGCGCGGCAAACTCGCCCAGTATTCCTCTTCGGAAATATGCTTGGAGTTGTTCTCTATGCCCAGTTCATCGGCCAGTTCGCGCGCCCAAGAAATCTCGTCGCGCTCGCCTTCGTACTCGGCGAAACCCACGGTGAACGTCTTGATGTCCGGGTTCTCCTTCGCCAGGCACGCGGCCATGTAGCTGGAGTCGATGCCGCTCGACAGAAACGAGCCCACCTCCACGTCGGCCACGTTGTGGTAGCGCACGCTCTCGCGCATGGCGGCGTCGATGGCCTCCACCGTGTCCTCGCGGCTGCGGCCCTCGTCGAAGTGGTACGTGGGGCGCCAGTAGCGGCGCATGGTGGTGGAGCCGTCGGCGCGCACGGTCAGGCAGTGCGCGGGCGGCAGCTTGAAAATGCCCTTGAAGAACGTCTCGTCAAGCGCCGAGAACTGGAAGCAGAGGTATTGCTCAAGCGCGTCCTCGTTAAGTTCGCGCTGGTAGGCGGGGTGCTCAAGGATGCACTTGATCTCGGAGGCGAAGATGAACTGCGGGCCCGCCGCGCCATCAGCCACCGTGTAGTAGAACGGCTTGATGCCAAAGAAGTCGCGCGCGCAGAACAGTTCGCGCGTGCTGCGGTTCCAAATGGCGAACGCGAACATGCCGCGCAGGCGGTCGAGCACGCCTTCGCCCCAAGCCAGATAGCCCACAAGTAGCACCTCGGTGTCGGAGTTCGTCTCGAAGGCCCACCCGTCGGCTTCAAGCTCGGCGCGCAAATCGCGGTAGTTGTAAATCTCACCGTTGAACACGATGGCGAAATCGCCGCGCGCCGTGCCGCGCGCTTCGCCCTGCACGTAGCCGCCCGCCGCGTCGAGCGCGGGGGAGGTAACGGCCGAAGCGTGTTCGCCCGTGGCGCGCACGAGCGGCTGGTTGCCGCCCTCAAGGTCGATGAGCGAAAGGCGACGATGCCCCAGCGCAATCCCGCTGTCGAGGTACTGGCCCTCGCCATCGGGCCCGCGGTGCGCCATAACGTCGCACATAGCTTTCAAAAGAGGCAGGTCAGCGTCAGTAGCGCCAGTAAATCCGCAGATGCCGCACATGGTTGGGTAAGCTCCTTGCGTCCTTCTTTCCGCCGGGGCGGAAAGCCTGTCGAAGTTGGTTTGTTCCATGATAGAGTAAGCGGCGCGCACTCCCAAGCCTCAGCCGCTCATCTCGCCAAAATCCCAGATTTGAGCAGGGGAGAATCTTCCGACCAGCGCTTCACACACGCACCCACGTACAGCACACCCCAGCCACCCCAAGCCCCCGTGCCCCTGTTTGGGCATTCTTCTGCGAAAACGTGGAGCGAATAGCCCGGTTTGCCGCTATAATGATGCATTTAGATTGTGGCGCAGGGGGAAACTCGCTGAAGGCGCCCGTATCCAGCTCGGCGTGGACGAACGCGCCGGTGCTTTCCGCACGATGACACAATGGAGGTTTTCGATGGCTTCTACGAACGCGCCCGCGCGCTCGTCCTGGTCGGGTAAATGGGCGTTTATCCTGGCCGCGGCGGCGTCCGCCGTGGGCCTGGGAAACATGTGGCGCTTCCCGTACCTGGCCGCCAAGTACGGCGGCGGCACCTTCCTCATTACGTATCTGGTGCTGGTGTTCACGTTCGGCGTGTCGCTGCTGTTGCTGGAAACAGCGCTTGGCCGCACGACGGGTCAATCGGCCATCGGCGCGTTTAAGCAGTTCGGTAAAAAATATGCGATCATTGGTATTCTTGCGTCAGCTGTGCCGTTCATCATTACGCCTTACTACTGCATCATTGGTGGCTGGGTAACGAAGTACGCGGCCTCGTACCTTATTAACGGCCCCGAAGCGCTTGCGGATGGTGGCAATTTCTTTACTGGTTTCATCACCAGCGATGTCGAGAGTTTTTTGTGGATGCTTCTGTTCATGGCCATCGTATTTGTGGTGGTTTCGCTGGGCGTGAAGGGCGGCATCGAGAAGGCTAACCTTGTTATGATGCCGGCGCTCATCATTATGGCCGTGGTCATTGCGGCCTACACGCTGACGCAGCCGGGCGCGGCCGAAGGGGCGCTGTACTACCTGGTACCCGATTTCAGTAAATTCTCGCCTGAACTGGTTATTGGTGCGCTCGGGCAAATGTTCTACAGCTTGTCGCTGGCCATGGGTATCATGATTACGTACGGTTCGTACCTCGACCGCAAGTCCAGCCTCACGCAGAGCGTCGTGCGTATCGGCGGGTTCGACGTGGGTGTGTCGTGCCTCGCTGGCCTCATGATTGTGCCGGCTGCGTTTGTGGCCATGGGCTCAGGCGATGCGGTGGCGAGCGCGGCTGGCCCGTCGCTCATGTTCATTACGCTGCCGGGGGTGTTTGCTGGCATGGGGGATGCGGCCGTGGTCGTGGGCTTTGTGTTCTTCCTGCTGGTGTTGTTTGCGGCGTTGACCAGCGCTATTTCGCTCACGGAAACGTGCGTGTCCATCATTCAGGACGGCGCGGGCTGGTCGCGCAAGAAGGCGCTTGCCACCGTGATTGGTGTGGTGGTTGTGGCGGGCATCTTTGTGAATCTGGGCTACAACGGCCTGTCGTTTATTGAGCCTTTGGGCGCGGGCACCACATTGCTCGACTTCTTCGACTTCTTCTCGAATTCGGTGCTTATGCCTATTGTTGCACTTCTCACCTGCATCTTTATCGGTTGGATAGTGAAGCCCAGCCTCATTGTGAAAGAGGTGAAAACCTCCAGCCCCTTCAAGGCCGAAAAGGCGTGGGTCATCATGATTAAGTATGTGGCGCCGGTGTTGGTGGTGGTCATTCTGGTGGCGTACGTAGCGGCTCAGTTTGGGCTGTTCAGCATGTAGACGCACCCACCCTCTGTTGTGGTTCGAAGGCGCCTCCGGCAACGGGGGCGCCTTTTGTTTCGGGGAACTAACGGGCGGAACACGGGCGGGCAAGCGATGCGCGGTGCGCGTGGCGTCCGCCGCGTGCGAGGCTTACGATGGCTGCGGCGCGTTGACGCCCGGCTTTCATCCTCCGCCGGGCGTCGTACGCGACAGCGGCCTGCGGGCCGCTTTTTTGCCCCTACTCACAACGAGGAAAGAGGTTCCTTATGATGGAAGATACCATTGACGAGTTGAAAGACACGCTGACCGGCCAAGATTCCGGCGAGAAGTACGGCAAGGGCGAAGGCTACGGCGAAGGCAAGCGCGAGGGCTACGGCTCTGGTGAAGGCTATGGTGAAGGCAAGCGGGAAGGCTATGGCGCAGGCGAAGGCCGCGGCGAGCAGTACGGCTCCGGCGAGAAGCGTGGCGAAGGCTACGGCGCAGGTGAGCAGTACGCGCAGGGCCGCGAACGCGGCGAAGGCTACGGCTCCGGCGAAAAGTACGGCGAAGGCGAGAAGTACGGGCAGGGCGCTGCCGAAAACGAGCAGTAATCCCGCGATGCAATCCGTACCCGCGTGCAACGTGGCCGATACGGCTGCGGCGGCCCGCTCGCACGGCATGACGCTTGACCAGATGGTTGAGCGCACCATGCTGGCGGCGGGCCGCCGCTCGGTCGAGCGCCTGTATATCGGCTCCAACTTCTGTAGTCAGTACTTCCTCAGCCAGCCCAAACGCGTGTGGCGCGAAGCGTTCTCGCTCTGCCGCCGCGAGCGCATCCCAGCCACACTGGTGGTGCCCCTGTTCTCGCAGAAAGACCTGGTCGAGGCGCACTGCCGCATCGACGAGGTGGTGGCTGGCTCGCGCGATATCATCGACGAGATCACGGTGAACGATCCCGGCATGGTGGCGCAGTGCGTCGACCGCTACGGGCTGCCGCTCAACGCCGGGCGCCTGTTTTCGAAGGTGCCGCGCGACCCGCGCTACGCCGAGCTGTTCGAGGTCCAGCACGCGGTAGGCGTGCCGCCGCTGATCACCGAGTTGTTTCGCCAAGGCGAGCTTGCGGGCATCGAGCTTGACCCCACGCATGCGGCGCTTGACTTGTCTGAGCTGCGGGGATTCATGTCGCATTTAGAAGTGGGCGTGCACATGCCCTACTGCTATATGTCAACGGGCGCGCTGTGTGAACTCGCAAGCATCGGCCGGCCTGCGCGCGAGAAGTTCCGCCCGAACGCGTCGTGTGCGCTGGAATGCACGCGCTGCGCCATCGGCTACGAGCTGCCCTACGGCGCGCGCCTGCTGAAGTTCGGGCGCACGGTGTATTTCCCGAACCACGATTGCACGGTGTGCGAAGGGGAGGATTTCCGCATGATTGTGTCGCCCTTCGACGTGCTGGTGCCCCGGCGCGATTCCCGGGTGGAGAACGGCCCAACTCCGGCGCGCTTCCAACCCGCCGCCGCCCGCCCAGCCCTGGTGGAAGAAGGTGCGCGATGAATCCGCTGGTGCCGGTGAACGACCGGGCGTACCTTGAGCGCTACGCGCAGGCAGGCGGCGAGGAATTCTACGTGGGCTTTCACGACGCCGCGTGGCACGAGCGCTTCGGCGATGTGGCCGACCTCAACCGCATGACCGGCTTTCAGCGCCAGGCGAATCCCTACTCGTTCGAAGAGGTGCTGGATATCGTTGACGAGGTGCGCCACCTGGGAAAAAAGCTGTACGTCACGTTCAACGCGAACCTGTACAGCCAAGAGCAGCTGGACTTTCTGTTCGGCTATTTTGAGCGGCTGCATGCGGCGGGGGCGACGGGTGTTATTGTGTCGGTGCCCGAGGCGGTGCAGGCGGCGGCCGACTGCGAACTGGATGTGGTGGCCTCCACCATGTGCGGCGTGTACAACGCCGACATTGCACGGTTCTATTACGACCTGGGATGCAGCCGCGTCATCGTGCCCCGCGACGTAGGGCTTGCGGAAATTGAGGCCATCGCAAAAGCCGTGCCCGACGTGGAGTTGGAAGTGTTTCTCATGCGTAACGGCTGTATCTTTGCCGACGGGTTTTGTCTCGGGCGGCATTTCCAGGGGCGCAATGCGCTTTGCTGGGACGTGCGCCACACGCGCCGCGAGTTCTACACGGTAGGGCGCGGGAGGGGCTTGTCGCAGGCGGCGCGCGAGAACAACGAGGTGTACGGACGCTTCCACCGCACCGCGTGCGGGCTGTGCGCCATCTACCGGCTTGAGCAAGCGGGCGTGGCGGCCGCGAAAATCGTGGGTCGCTCAGACGACTCGGCCTACGTGCTGCGCGATATTGAGGCCATCGTGCACAACGTAGAGATAGCCCACGCCTGCGCCAGTGAGCAGGAGTTTTTGGAGCACATGCACATACCCCCCGAACGCGCCACCGACTGCGCCGACAGCCTATCATGCTACTACCCCGAAGTCCGCTTCGCCAAAATGTGACGCGCTTCGCGCTACTGATTACGCCAAAAGGTTTCTCGTTTTCCTAACATTATGACGAGGCCATTCGCAAACGTTGTCATCCTAGCGACGGCGCCAATGCCTAGATTTCTGCCATATGGTGGGCCAAAGGGGTGGTCGCACGGAACTCCTCACGCACTCCGCGAAAGTTCGTCGTCCCGCACGACCACCCCTTTGGCCCTTCCACTGGTTGATTCCCTCCGTTGATCCTCCCCATTGATTTCCTCAAACCAGCCTTCACATGCACAACGTCGCGGTCCGCGCGGGGGCGTGGCTTTTGCTATCATGGGGCGATACGTTTATTGCACCTCTTGAGAAGGAAGTTTCATGTCGCTATCTATCGGTATTGTTGGGCTGCCGAACGTTGGCAAGTCAACGCTGTTCACCGCGCTTACGAACAAAGGCGGCCTCGCGGCCAACTACCCGTTTGCCACCATTGAGCCCAACGTGGGTGTGGTGCCCGTGCCCGATGCGCGCCTCGATGCGCTGGCGGAGATTGACCACCCGGCGCGCATTGTGCCGGCCACGGTGGAGTTTGTGGACATTGCGGGCCTGGTGGCGGGTGCGTCGCAGGGGGAGGGGCTTGGCAACCAGTTCCTCGCGAACATCCGCGAGACGGACGCCATCTGCGAGGTCGTGCGCTTCTTCGGCGACCCGGATGTCGTGCACGTGGCGGGTCGCGTCGACCCGCAGTCGGACGTGGAAACCATCAAGACCGAGCTGATTTTGGCCGACATTGCCACGCTGGATAAGGCGCTGCCGCGTTTGGAGAAGGAAGCGAAGCGCGACAAGGCGGGCGCGGCGAAAGCGGCTGCCGCGCAGAAGGTGCTGGCGGGCTTGAACGAGGGTCATCGTGCGCGCACGCTTGATTTGACCGACGACGAGCGCGAGGCGCTATACGACCTGCACCTGCTCACGATGAAGCCGATGCTGTATATTGCGAATGTTGATGAGGATCAGCTTGACGCCGACCTGCCTGAGATCGACGGCTGTGCGCCCGTGCCTATTTCCGCGAAAGTGGAGGCTGACCTCGCCGAACTCGACCCGGCCGAGGCGCGCGAGTACCTGGAGGCCATGGGCCTGGAAGAGAGCGGCCTTGCCCGTCTGGTGCGCGAAGCGTACCGCCTGCTGGGCCTGCAAAGCTACTTCACCAGCGGCGAGACCGAGACGCGCGCCTGGACCATACCTATCGGCGCGAAGGCCCCCCAGGCCGCCGGCGTCATCCACACCGACTTTGAGCGTGGCTTCATCAAGGCCGAGACGGCCGCCTACGAAGACTACGTGAGCTTGGGCGGCGAAAAAGGCTGCCGAGACGCCGGCAAACTCCGCCAAGAAGGCAAAGAATACATCGTCCAGGATGGCGACATCATGCACTTCAAGTTCAACGTGTAGCGCGCCCTTCGGCATCGTGATAAGCCGCATACCCCCATCGAACAGGGGGTATGCGGCTTTTTCATTGTTCGAGTTTGCGCTGGTCACCTTGGTTTCAGGCTGTTTTGTTGTAAAACCGCCCCAATTTGTTGTAAAAATGTTGTACGGAATCTTCCGGAAGCTCGACGCTTTCTCCCATCAGTTTCAGCATTTCGGAAGTGGTCAAACTCCCTTGCACCGCAGTATAGATATTCGCCGTCATGTTGATATCCTCGTGTCCCAAGAGGTATTGGGCTACCTTTAACGAGACTCCCGCTTCGCATAAGCGGGTGGCGAACGTCCTCCGAAGTCAATGGCAGGACAAGGGCGGTAGGCGCAAAGCCTCGTTTTTCGCAGCTTGCTCCTTGTTGAACGCATCGACCGACCGCTTCAGCGCGTTGTTGACCCCGGCAGGGGTGAGCGGCCATCCCTTGCGCGTGAGGAAAACGAAATCGTCGAAACCGTCTATAGATTCAGCGAAGCGGATGCCGTTGCGCGTCATCCATGCGCGATATTCGGCGATGGCATCGGCGGCTGGCTCCAGCAGGGGAATGATGCGTTTTCCGGCTATCGACTTCGGATGCTGCATCACCCTTTGCATCTTGCCGCGTCCGTTTTCGCCCAACGAAAAATAGGCGAACGAATGACGCACCGTGATGAACTGCTTGGAAACGTCGGGTTTCTGCAAGCCGGACAATTCTCCAATGCGCATACCCGAGTAAAGAAAGGTTTCGACTATCCATTTCAGCGGCAGGCGAGCTGGATTGTTGCCGAGCCAGTGGAGAAAAGAAACTTGCTGTTCTGCGGTGAGCGCTTTGACTCGTGTTTCTTGGCCGTCTTGGCTCTTCTTGGCGGCTATTGCGACCGCCTTTAAGGCTCCGCGCGTCGGGCTGCGCCGTATCCAGTTCTCTTCTTCGGCGATGGCGAGGGTTTGGTTGATGGGCTTGGCAATATTGGTTATTTGAGATATTCCCAGGCCGTCTGCCATTTTGCGCTTGTAGAACGCCGCAAGCTTGGGTTTGGTGATGTCTTTGATTTTCAAGTTGCCGAGCGAATCTCTGACGTGGTTCTTGTAAGTGCAGAGGTATTGACTGAGCGTGGTGGGCTTGATCGCGCCTATCGTCACATCGTCCTCGCGGATTTTTATCCAATACTCAAGCGCCTCGTTAAGCGTCAGGTTCGCGCCGTCTTGCTTGATGCCCGTGAGAACGTCGTAGGCGACGGTCTTTTCCTTCTCTCGAAGCTCTACGAGAGTCGTGGCATAAATGAAACGGCGTTCTCCCAGTTCGTCAGACCATTCGTAGAAATAACGCCCGTACTTCCGCTGACCTTCTCCTTTCTCTAGAACGATCCCGTTTTTGTCTTTCCTTCTAATAAGTTTCGCCATGAAGATGCCTCTCCGGCAAAACTAGATGCTGGATTGCATGATACCGATCTTTAGTTGTGATGTCTTAGAAGTGCTTAAGTAAGCAGAACCGCTTCTAGCTTCTTGATGATTTCTTCAGATGACAAGCCGAGAGCCGCCGAGTAATCAAATAGCTCGTACACCTGGAGACTGCGTTCGCCCATCTCGATTTTAGATACATACGACTGGGGCTTACCCATCTTTTTCGAAAGCTGAATCTGCGTCAGCCCGCCATCGATTCGCAGCCGTTGGAGGCATTTGCCTATAGTCTTGTTGGCTTCGATGTTCATTTTGCAAACGATAGGTGATAGGATGAAATATCCCAATTTGGGATATTATGTTGTAGGGAAATGGGAGCGAAGACGAAAAGGCGGGGATGACAGGGGGATAGTGCTATAGGGCGGCTCGCCCGTCTTTCTCACTACTCCAATACTTTTAGATCTAAATGCACGCTAGAAACAAGCCGTGGCGGATACCTTCCTCATCACCCATCGCAGGGGGCTTCTTCCACGGTTCAACAATAGAAAACCGCTGGAAGGGGAACCATGATGGATGATCGAAGCAAATCCGAACAGCTTTCTCAGCCGATACTAAAACTGTTTGTTATCCTTGCCACCGTTGCTATCTGCCTTGTCGCCGTAATATCTTGCAGCCAATCCGGCAACGCAAAGAGCGGCAATTCCAGCAGCTCCGTCATAAGCGAGCCTAGCAGCGGCTCTTCAACTAGCTCAAGCAGCTCAAGCATCAAGTCAGCCGATTCCGGCAGCTCATCGTCAAGCAAAAGCCATTCTTCCGGCTCGTCGTCCTCCAGCAGCAAAAACCCGGACGCAGGGGTCTATTCGGACGATGATGCCGTTTACATGAGCGATGGAAAGGGAAACACCTACGCGGAGGATTCTGACGGGAACAGCTATTTCTTCTCGGAGGATGGCGGCTCCGTCGCAACCGACAACAAGGGCAACGCCATTGCCGACACCGACGGCGACGGGAAAGGCGATAAGAAATCGACTGACGGCGGGAAGACCTGGAAGGATGTTGACTAGCGACGATGGCAGTTAGGACAACGTGGAGATAAAGAGAGACCGGACGGGGTGGAGGCAAAACCGACCAATGCTGCAATGAGGCTATGCCATGCGGTCGGATTATCAACCGGAATCCATCTTTTGTCGCATTGCAATGGCTGATCAAGGGTTGTCGAGGGAGTGTTGCTGTATGAACTACGTGACGGCAGGGGCTTTTGTTGGCGAGTATGTTTGGAAGAACAAGAAGAAGGGGCTGCACCTCTCGAATTACGTGCGCCTAAACAAAAGCACTGTCAAAGGCTACGCCCTTCTTTCAAGAAGCAAGGGCGAATACACCGTGGTGCTTCTTTTCGCGGGTGGGGAGAAGAGCAAGATGGTCGTAGACCGATCGATATATGAGGCGATAGCGAACGCCTTTCCTGAATCGAGTCCATCCGAAATGACAGAACCGACGAACAGGGCATCATCCGCTTTGTCTATCGGCATAGCGGCCGTTGTGTTTGTCCTAGTCCTCGTTTTTGTCGCTCCCGACTTCGACTTGATCGACCTCTTCACGATTTACAGGAACGCTGTGCCCGGAGCGATCATCATTTCGTTCGTGCCTGCGGTCATCGTCTTTTTCCTTGCCAGGAAAGTGGTTCGCGAGTACCAATCGGAAACGTTAGAAGCCAAATACATGACCGATGAGCAAATAGAGCAGAGGGAGGCATTGCTAGAGCAAAAAAGGCGAACCCATGAGAATTCGAAAAACCGAAAGACAGCCGAGCCGAATGCAAATGCTAGTACGGGAGGAGGGGCTATGGGAAAGGCTCCGAGCAAATGCCCGATGTGCGGAGAGTCCGTTCAATGGAAGTTGGTGGATACGAGCAACAAGGGGTTCAGCGTCGGAAAAGCGGCGGCGGGAGCCGTCCTGCTAGGGCCGGTAGGCTTAGTAGGCGGCGCTCTTGGCAAGAAGAAGCAAGCCTACTACTGCGGCAAATGCGGGTTCAACCACGAATACTGATCCCAGGTCGATTCCGGGGGAAGCCAAGTGAGGAGTGAGGCAGACTGATTTATGCTGCCTCCGGCAAGCTTCTGATGCTCGCGATTCGATATGGCGGTGTTCCATGGATGCGCGCGAAAATGCTCGATTAGATAAGTGAGGAATTAGTCGGGGCGAAAGGTAAGGGTTTCGGAAACGGCAAGCTAAAACTTACTGATGCGCCAATCTCGTACTGAATTTTCAAGTGATCCTTTGGCTCTTGAAAACGCAACATCCCATACCGAGTTGGAGAGTAGCAGCCTAGCGTTATAGCTTCTAGCTTCTGCAATTGTTGCTTTACGGAGCGTCGCTGCCCCCTGTTCGCGTGCAAAAACTGCTGCATATCGACTAGATAGTGGCAAATAGGCGGCATCGAACTCGAATCCGCTTGCCTGATTGCCAATAAAATAAAGTGGGAGCGATGCGGAAACGAACTCGACCCCAACAGGCGCTTCTACGACAATAAGTCTTTTTCTGCATAGTGCGCTATAGATACGCTTCTGCGCAACCTCTCTATCCGTAGTAGAGAATGCCGCTTGCATTGCAAAATGCTCAGCAAGGCTTTCAAGCTCACCCTCCATGCCGTGCGATTTGAGCCGTTCCGCCTCTTTCTTCGTTAGTTTTCCGGCATCAAGATAGTCACGTGCTATTTTCGCTGCCGAAGTCCGCCTGTCTTCAATTGCGTACGGATGACGTTCCGTTATGCTTGCGAGAAGATAGCATACCGAAAGTCTGCCGTCTTCGAAATCCTCATCCTCCAGTTCGCCGCGCTCGCAACATTGGATGAGCCTCGAATAGGGTAATGCAAGAAGATGCTCTGCTTTTGATAGCTGGTTCTCTATTGCGTTCGGTTGGAGAAAACGATCCAGGCTCTCGCACGCTGCGTGAATGCGCGGCACCTCGTAAAGATAGTTTTTCTCGCAAATGTTACGCGTGTTTGTTGAATAGAATTTGTCTATTTTTGAATTATAGGCGTGAAGCTCACCGCGTTCGTTCGCGAAGTATTTCAAATAGAATTGAGGAATCCAGTGTTGTTTCTTCGTGCTCTTGCTTTTCTCGGCCATTAAAAACCTGCATTCATATATCGGTGCTTTATGTCTCCGTACAACGGTTTAGCTCGTTCTTCGATATTTGTAGCCGCTCTCTAGCGATGCAAAGCAAAGCTCCGCGCCAGATTGCACAAACGCGGAGCGGGTGCCGACGATTAGATGGTGCGTTTACCTAGTTTCAAGTTTTCGCAACAACTCAAATAAGGCATCGTGAACTTCTTGCGGTTCGCTCGGGAAAAGATTGAGCCTAAGATACGTTTCGCCTTTATGAAAGGAGACATCCATGACAACCACTTCTCCCTCTTCGGTATAGCCGGGTACGGATAGATGGTCACCGCGGGACGAATTGTACGTGTATCCTTTGTTCCCGCTGTCGTGGGCCTGGAAGTGCTCTGTCAAAGCAAATACGGGATGAAAGTTTGACCCAAATTGAAGATCGTCACAGAGTGCTGCTTGGTCAGTAATGCCAAGTTCGGTTGGTTTTCCTAATGCAGAAAAAAGTGCGTGAATTGCATCGAGTGTTTCTTTGGGGCATGTTGAGAATGAAGGCATAGTCGTGCTCCGATCTATTGCGGTGGTTGTCGCCATAGGGTTTCACGTGCTCGGCTAGTCCCCTATGGACTTGTGTCTTTGTTATTATAAGTCTCTAGTCACTTCGTGATCACGTATTGCTATAAATCCCGAAAGATAAGAAAAGAAGCCCTTTCCCTTGTTTCGCTGTTGATCGAACAAAGAAAACATTCGGGGTAAGTCATGTGCATCTATACGATGCACAGATGCTCGCTCTAAAACAAAGCCAGCAGTTGATGCAGGCGCATTAAACGCCAGATTGGGCATTGATCGCAGGTGGTTACGTATGAAATCGCAGCCGATACAACCTAGCTCCAAAGCCGAACGTCCTCCATTCGATAGCCACGAAGACGGTGAAACTCTCACGATGCCAACAGGCAAATCAACTTTTGGAGTGGCTTTTGACTGAGATGGAAGAAACCTACCCATGACAGCCCATGCGCGGATAGGGCGATCCAAATGCTTTTGAGGTGTTCTGGGACGCTGTGAGGCGAGGTTGCAGCCCGAACGTGCAAATACCCCATATCGAGATGAATTCAGAATCCAGGCGATTATTCGTGTATTCAAGCAAAGGATATGGAGGGAGGGTTTTGGGACGGTCATGCATGCCGGGATATCGATTAGGCGGAAAACGCTCGCCCTATGGCCTCCACTTCTGAACTGTGGTCGGGGAAATGCCAAGAGCTTCAGCCGCCTTGCGTGAACTCGAATCAGGATGTTCGGCGAAGTAATCCTTAACGGCGTATTCTTTACTCCCGCTTCCCTTTGGTCTGCCCGTGATACGTCCTTCCTCGCGCGCCTTTCTTAATGATTCCTCGCGATTCTTCTTGCAAGGGTTCTCTACCGTCTCCCCGTCTATCTCCCAATGGTCGGCCTGGAGATGCGTATACCTATCTTGATGGTTTCGCTTGTTTTCCGGTATCGGAATGCCCGTCAGCGCCTCCAGGCTTACGCGTGGGAACGTGATGTAACGCTCGTCGAAGCAGTCTAAAGCCGATTCGACATCGGATTCCAGGAACGGGTCTTCGGGGTGCAGATCGTTGAGCATCTTCACGAAAGAGAATGCGTCTTTTCGCAGCTCCTCTTCCTTTATGTCACACTTTATCGCGAAGATCGCCAAAGCCATAAGGCAATAGTATCGATGTCCGTACACCGCACTATCGAATATCTGCGTCTTCCACCACTCGTAGACCCTTCGGGGGGCTTTCCATGTTCCCGGAGGCTCTTTATTGACAATACGGCGCTCGTACCATTGAGGCCACTTCTCCCTAGCCTCGGCAAGGCTCGTCTTGCTGTCCCTGTACAGCTTCGAGGTGTCGATCTTGCTTTTCTCGTCGACGAATTCATTTAGGTAATCGAGCGTGATCGGGTGCGAATCGACCTCGAAAGCGCGCACTGCAACTCCTTCTATTTTGGTCTTGCCTCCGACGATTCGATATCCTTGATTGATCCCCTGGCACTGCACGTTCTTGTCCGTGGACGTTCTCTCGTTCCAGATGACGCGGGTGAGTGCGTACTTGAGCTGCTTCAGTTGGGTCTTTATGTTCGGGTATAATGAGATCGGCTGCTCGAACACGTAGTAAAGATGCACCCCGTGTCCTGAAAGGGTGATGAAGTTCGGTTGCGGGTAATAGCCTGCGGATACGCCATCCATGAAGCTGCCGAGGGTTTTCTCAGTGACCCCATCCAGGTCGAAGATCATTGCGCACATCTTCGATTGGCTTGCTGCAAGGTTGTTTCTGCCCCAATAGGTAACGCCGTTCAGGATCGCCCATTCGTATTCTTGGAATTGGGAAAGCAAGGACTCGAATTCATCTTCGAACATAACGCGCTTTATGGGAAAGGAGCCGTTATTGCCCACGATTATGGGATTTGTTTTATAGAGTCCGCTTGGTTCGCCTTTCTTCTGGATCAATCCGTCTCCGAGCCTGAATATGTTCGCGTATAAACTCATGGGGGTCGCCTCGTTGCATCCCTAGGTTTCAAGCGCTCCTTGCAAGTTTTCCATTTTTCCTCTATTCTTCTGTGTATTCCGCAGATGCCTATAGGTATGCGTCTCTCCGTTCCTTATACCTATAGGGCACGTTATATTATCAATAGACTTTATTGGTACGATTTTAACAGCGTTGCTTACAAAAGATTACTTCATAGAGCATAAATTCTAGGTTGTCCGAAATCATCGCCGTTCATGATGAAATCGCCTCATCGCTTTCCCAATGATTTCAGAGCCTTTTGACCTATAATTCG
>DSLMC04103__coassemble_658_pt1 | contig 21813 bp, 18 predicted proteins | sample DSLMC04103__metabat2_high_PE_001 | metagenome-assembled genome bin DSLMC04103
CAACTGAGCTAACACCCCGTGCTTCAGCAGCGCGGATTATTCTACCGGGTGTCGGCCCCGCGCGCAATAGGTAATTTAAGAAAAACGATAACGTATTTCACAATAAGTAGCGAACGAATGTTTCACGTGAAACATTCGAGAGCGGCACCAGGGTTGGTGGGAGTGCTTTCGCGCGGGCCATTTGACCGTGCGCCGTCTTGCTCATGCACGTTCTGTGAGGAGATAAACATTTCAGAATCTAAAATATTCGCTGTGCTATAGTTTAGCAGCTAAATTGTAACGAAGAGAAAACACAACCGAAGGAGGAGGCATGGAGGATTCCTTCGCGGAGTTAATGCGCGAGTTGTACCTGCTCATGGAGCGCATGCGGCGCTCGCGTGTGGCACCCACGCCCGAGGGCGTGACACCCCTTGAGGCGCGCACGATGATTGCCGTGGACGAGATGGGTCGTCATGGCGAGACGCGCCCCGGCCGTATCGCCGAGTTCGCGCATACGACACCGAGCGCGCTCTCGCAGGCGTTCAAGTCGTTGGAAGAAAAGGGCCTCATTGAGCGCCACCGCTCAGAGGGCGATTGCCGCGGCGTCACGGTCACGCTCACGCCGGAAGGGGAGCGCTTCGCGGCCGAAGGGCGGCGGCTGCACAGCGAACACATGAAAGAAGTCATGGCCTACGTGGGCGAAGAGGATGTGCGGCATCTCGTTCGCATTCTGCGTAAGATTGTCGACTTCCACGACAACGCCGCCAGTGCTGCGCCTGGCGACGCCGCGCCCGCCGACGCCACCCCGAACCCCGAAGGAGGTGAGGCGCCGTGCGCATAGTTCGCTACCTTAAAAACTCCAAGATAGCGGTGGTCCTTATCGTGTGCCTGCTCATTGTGCAGGCGTTCACCGATCTGGCGCTGCCGAACTACACGTCGAAGATCGTTGACGTGGGCATTCAGCAGTCGGGCGTCGAACACGCCGCCACCGAAGAGATGACGGCCAAAACGCACGACCTCATTGCTATGATGCTGCCCGCGCAGGACGAGCAAACCTTCCGCGACGCCTACACCGAAACGGATAACGGCACCTACAAGCTGAACGCCCAGGGCGAAAAGGAGCAGGACGAACTCGACCGCATGGTGGCCATGCCGCTTGTGGCCATTCACTACTCCCATCAGATTCCCGACCTCGATCTTGACCAGGTGATGCAGGCCTACCAGGCGGGCGCGGTGCAAAAGCAGGACATTCTCGACATGCTGGACAAGGCGAAAGAGCAGATGGGGGACATGGGTGACTCCATCATCCAGCAGCAAGCCATCGCCGCTGCCAAGGCCGAGTACGAGCAGCTTGGCTACAACCTGTCTGACCTGCAAATGTCATACCTCGTGCGCATTGGCCTGACCATGCTGGGGCTTGCGGCCCTCGGTATGGTGGTAGCCGTGCTGGTGGGCTTCCTCGCTTCGCGCACGGCGGCGAAGGTGGGCGCCACGCTGCGCGGCAAGCTATTCCGGCGCGTGGTGTCGTTCTCCGACGCAGAGGTGCAAAGCTTCTCGGCCGCCTCGCTCATCACGCGCGGCACAAACGACATTCAGCAAATTCAGATGGTCACCGTCATGCTGCTGCGCATGGTGCTGTACTCGCCGATTCTGGCCATCGGCGGCATCATCATGGTGTCGCGCACAAACCTGGCCATGAGCTGGATCATTGTGCTGGCTGTGGTCATCATCTTTGTGCTCATTATGATTCTTATGCGCGTGGCCATGCCGAAGTTCAAGATGATGCAGAAGCTCATCGACAAGGTGAACCTTGTGTCGCGCGAAATTCTCACGGGTCTTCCCGTCATCCGCGCGTTCGACCGCCAGCCCTACGAAGAGCAGCGCTTTGACGACGCCTCCACGCACCTCATGAAAACGCAGCTGTTCACCAACCGTGTGATGACGTTCATGATGCCGCTGATGATGCTTATCATGAACGGCGTGAGCGTGCTCATTGTGTGGGTGGGTGGCCACTACATCGACACGGGCGCCATCCAAACGGGCGACCTCATTGCGTTCATCACCTACGCCATGGTTATTATCATGAGCTTCCTCATGATTGGCATGATTTCCATCATGCTGCCGCGCGCCGACGTGGCGGCCCAGCGCGTGAACGAGGTGCTGGAAACCGAGCCCACCATCTGCGACCCCGCGCCCGCTGCGGCGCGCGACGCCGAACTGGAGGCGCGCACGGGCGGCGCTACCATCGCGTTCAACAACGTCAGCTTCAAGTACGGCGACTCGAAGGAGTGCGTGCTGGAAGACCTCGACTTCACGTGTGAGCCGGGGCAGACTACGGCCCTCATTGGCTCGACAGGTTCCGGCAAATCCACGGTGATCAAGCTGATTGAGCGCTTCTATGACGTGACCTGCGGCTCCATTACGCTTGACGGCGTGGATATTCGCGAGCTGTCCCAGGAGGCGCTGCGCGCGCAACTGGGTTACGTGCCGCAGAAGGCCTTCCTGTTCAGCGGCACCATTGAGTCGAACATCGCGTACTCAAACGAAGACATGCCGGACGAGCGCGTACGCACCGCGGCCGAAATTGCCCAGGCAGCCGACTTTATTGCCTCGAAGGAGGAAGGCTTCGCCTCTCCCGTGTCGCAGGGCGGCACGAACGTGTCGGGTGGCCAGCGCCAGCGCCTCGCCATTGCCCGCGCGCTTGCCACCGACGCGCGCGCCTACCTGTTCGACGACAGTTTCTCGGCGCTCGACTACAAGACCGACGCGGCCCTGCGCCAGGATTTGCACACGCGCCTCGGCGGCAAGACGGTTGTCATTGTGGCGCAGCGCATTTCCACCATTCTGCACGCCGACAAGATTGTGGTGCTGGACGACGGCCGCATTGTGGGCCAGGGCACGCACGAGGAACTGCTGCACACCTGCGAGGAATATCGGGAGATTGCGATGTCCCAGCTCTCGGAAGAGGAACTGAACGGGGGTGAGGCGAAATGAGCGCGCAGAATCAACCAGCCGCTACGGCTGCAACCCGCCGCCCGCCGCGCCGCGGCCCTATGGGAGGTCACGGACACGGGCCCGGCCACGGCATGATGCCTGGTGAGAAGGCCAAAGACTTCAAGGGCACGCTGAAAAAGATGATCGCCTTCATGGGCCGCTTCAAGGTGGCTATTGCCGTGGTGCTTGTGTTCGCCATCGGCTCGACTATCTTCAACATTGTGGGTCCGAAGGTGCTCTCCACAGCCACGACCGAGCTGTTCAACGGCATTGTGGCGAAAATTGACGGCACGGGCGGCATCAACTTCGACGCCATCGCGCAGATCCTGCTGTTCACGCTTGGGCTGTATGGCCTGTCGGCGGCCTGCTCGTTTGTGCAGGGCTGGATCATGTCGTCGGTATCGCAGCGCACGAGCTACCAGCTGCGCAAGAGCATCGCCGAGAAAATCGACCGCATGCCCATGGGCTATTTCGAGCGCAACTCCACCGGTGACGTGCTTTCGCGCATCACCAACGATGTGGACACGCTCGGGCAAAGCCTGAACCAGGGTATCACGCAGCTCATCACGTCGGTGACCACCATCATTGGTGTGCTCATCATGATGCTGTCCATCAACCCGCTGATGACCCTGGTCACGGTGGTTATTCTGCCCATCTCCATCGTGCTGATTATGGTGGTGGTGAAGCGCTCGCAGAAGTTCTTCGTCGCACAGCAAAACACGCTCGGCGAGATAAACGGCCTGGTGGAAGAGACGTTCTCGGGCCACGCCATCGTGAAGGCGTTCAACCGCGAAGACGGTACGGTGGACAACTTCAACGAGACGAACGCGCGCTTGTACAACTCGGCGTGGAAGAGCCAGTTTGTCAGCGGTCTCATGCAGCCCATCATGAACTTTGTGGGTAACCTGGGCTACGTGGCCGTGGCCATCACCGGCAGCTTCCTGGCCGTGCAGGGCGTTATCACCGTGGGCGACATCCAGGCGTTCATCCAGTACGTGAAGAACTTCACGCAGCCCATCACGCAGCTCACGCAGGTGTCGAACGTGCTGCAGCAGATGGCCGCCGCGGCTGAGCGCATCTTCGAGTTCTTGGATGAGCCCGAGGAAGAGCCTGATCACGCGACTGTGAAGACATCTGAGGTGGAGTGCAAGGTGGAGTTCGACCACGTGCACTTCGGCTACGACCCCGAGCGCCCCGTCATCAAGGACTTCTCGGCGAAGGTGACCGAGGGTCAGACGGTTGCGCTGGTGGGTCCCACGGGTGCCGGCAAAACCACCATGGTGAAGTTGCTCATGCGCTTCTACGATGTGCAGTCGGGTGCTATTCGTGTGGGCGGCCATGACGTGCGCGACTTCGCGCGCGACGACTTGCGCAGCCTGTTCGGCATGGTGCTGCAGGATACGTGGCTGTTCCACGGCACTATTCGCGACAACATTCGCTACGGCAAGCTGGATGCCACCGATGAGGAAGTGGAAGCGGCGGCGAAGGCGGCCTACGTGCACCACTTCATCCAGACGCTGCCGGGCGGCTACGACAGCGAGATCAACGAGGATGCGAGCAACATCAGCCAAGGTCAGCGCCAGCTGCTCACCATCGCGCGCGCCATTTTGGCCGACCGCCGCATGCTTATTCTGGATGAGGCCACCAGCTCGGTGGATACGCGCACCGAAGAGCGCATCCAGAAGGCCATGGACAACCTCATGGCTGGCCGCACGTCGTTTGTGATTGCGCACCGCCTGTCCACCATCAAAAATGCCGATTTGATTCTGGTCATTCGTGACGGCGACATCGTGGAGCAGGGCACGCATGAACAACTGCTTGAACTTGGCGGTTTCTACGCGGAGTTGTATAATTCTCAGTTCGCGGAGACAATAGACGAGGTGGAAGACTAGCGCACAGGGGGTGCGCCGCCTTCCGCCCGATCAGGATGAGGTGGCGCATGTCCCAGACGGAAGCCGAGCATGCAAGCGAACTTACGCGAGCCGCGTCCGACACCCGGGCGCGGCTCGCCGTGTTTGACTTCGACGGCACGTCCATCGATGGCAACTCGCCCGTGCTGCTGGTGCGCCACCTCGCGCGCCGCGGCATGCTGAAAAAACGCGTGATTTTCCGCATCCTGTTGTGGGCGGCGGCCTATAAGCTGCGGCTGCCGCAGAACGAGAGTTGGGTGCGCTCGCTGGTGTTCACGGCGTTTGAGGGCAAGTCGGTTGACGAGGTTGACCGTTTCCTGGCTGACTTCTACGACGAACGCATTGCGCTTCTGTTCCGTCCGTCGGCCGACGAGGCCATGCGCGCGCACGATGCGGCTGGTCACACGGTGGTGGTGATTTCCGCCACGTTCGAGCCCATCATCCTGCGCGCGATGGAGCACCATCCCTTCAAGCATCAGATATCCACGCGTATGCGTTCCACGCCGGAGGGTACCTATACCTGTGAGGTGGAGGGGCGACCAGTTGAGGGCGAAGAGAAGCTGGCGGCGGTGCGCCGCTTTGGCGATGAGCACTTCGGCGCGGGGAACTGGGTGTTGGACAGCGCGTATGGCGACCACCACTCCGATCGCGCGGTGCTGGCGGCGGCGGAGCATGCGTTTGCGGTGAATCCCGATAGGCCGTTGGCGCGGACGGCGCGGGAATGTTCCTGGGAGATACTCAATTGGTAGACCTTCGCCGTTTGACCTGCGGGGCGGGAGAGTATGGGCTGGTGCCCAGTCGCTCAGACAGTCCTCGCTGCGCTGCGGAACTCGCTTGGTGGACACCAGCCCATACTCTCCCTCGCCTTTGTTGAATTGGCGAAGGCAACCGTCTCGCTGTGGGGGGATAAGTGTGACGCGCTTCGCGCTACCTATTACGTTTTTTGCCCACTGGCGGGCTCTTCTCTTCGGGTTTCGGGGGTGTGACGTTTTGGGTATTTTTCTTGCTTGCGTGTGTGTTGTTGGGTTCCTCCGGTAAAATGCGACTTGAACATATACATTTGCACACGCGGCATGTGAATAGCAACGGAAAGAAGGAGGTGGGTTCATGTTCGAGAACGCTGATGTGAACAGCTCACCAAGCCAGAATGACGAGCACGATAACAACTCATCTGCTGAGTACTTGCGCCGCGCCTCTCAGGCGTGCGCTGCGGGGGACGCGGTGCTGGGGATGCATTTGTACCTGGCCGCGTTTGAGAAGGGTGCGCATGGCACCTATGCTCCTGATGACGAGGCAGTTGACGGGTTGCGGCAGGCGTGGGCTTTGGCGTGTACGCTCAAGGAACGCTCGCTGGCCGAGTACATATTTGAGAAGTTGGAGCCCTTCCTGGCGGCCGACGAGGTAGCAGCTTGCGCCGAGCAGTTGCAGCGCCTGGCGCTGGATAAGTTGGAAGAGTTCGGCCTTACGCGCGAAGACCTGGAGGACATGACGGACATGATCTCCCAAGACTTCTTGGGCATTGAGGCACCGCGCCTCATGAAGGTGGAGCATGTGACGCTGCCGCGCGCGGGCGCAAAGCCTGCCGCCGCTCTGGCAACGAAGAAACAGGAAAAGGACGACGCGTCGGATGAGTCTTCCACCGATGCGTCTGCAACCGATGCCTCTCAGGAACCGAAGAATCCCATCGATACCTTGGCCGAACGCGCCGCTGAACTGGCGCGCGCCGTGCAGGAGGCGGCGGGAGATGACGCTGACGCGCACGCGGTAGTTTCCTCGATGGAGCGCATTTCCTATGCGGATATTGTCGGCTACAACGACACGGTGGCGCTCATGCGCGACTTTGGCGTGGGCATGCAGGATGACCCGGAGTTCCAAAGCCTCGTGTCGCTGCTGAACGCGCGTCACGGGCTGGATCGCATGCCGGCGGCCGATGCTATCTTGTTCCGCTCGCCCGCGCGCGAGGACGCGAATCGCTTCATGGCGGCCACACTCGGTGAGCTGGGCTTGCCTGCCATTCGCATGCGCATGGAGGAAAACCTCCAGGGCATGCCCGTGCTGTGCGTCATGGCGCAAGCCGACAGCCAGCCGCTTCTCAACGCCGCGCGCAACTCCTTTGAGGGGCCGGGCGTGCTGATGATTGAGGATTTGGACATGTGGGCATCGCCGATGGCTGAGATGGGTGACGATTACGGCTTCGTCTTCGCCAGCCTGTCGCGCGGGGCGCGTGAGGCCATCGGGCTCATCCGCTCGGCGGTGGAAAGCCCCGACGTGTTTGTGCTGGCCACGGCTGCGGAAGACAGTGAAATTGACCCGTTCTTCTACGACTTGTTGGAGCCGCTGTCCATCGTGGATATCGACTATCCCACGCCGGAAGAGCGCATTGACATTTGGATGGAAATTGCGCGTGAGCATCCGTCGCTGCGCAGCGTGAACCGCGCCGATCTGGTGCGCTATTCGTCCGGCATGCCGCGCTTCGACATTTACATGGCGGCGCGCGAGGCCATTGAGGACGCCTACAAGGCCAGCCTGGTGGCCCGGCGCTATCTGCCGGTGACATCTGACAACCTGTTCGAGAAACTGGCGGCCTACCAGCCGCTCGACTCGAAGGAATACCGCGAGTTGGAGGACGCCGTGGTGCGTGACTTCCGCCGCGATTTGGAGCATCTCGACGATTTGCTGAAGGGAACCGAGGAGTAACACATGGATATTACGCGACGCTGCGATTACGCCTGCCGCATTCTCAGGGCCGCCTACAAAAGCGGCGATGCCTACGTGTCTGTTTCGGACATCGCTGAAGACGAGGGCATTCCGTATGCTTTTGCGCGTAGTATCCAGCATGACCTGGTGAAAGCCGGGCTCATTAAGACGGTGCGCGGCGCTCATGGCGGGCTGGTGCTCGATTGCGACCCGGTGAAGGTGACCATCCTTGAGGTTCTGGAAGCTATTCAGGGGCCGGTAAGTGTCTCGTTGTGCTCGCTGGAGCCCGAGTATTGCGAGAAGCAACCCGAATGCGCTTACAACAAGGTGTGGCAGGGGGCCGACCGCCTGTTGAACGGGTACTTTGCGTCCATCACGCTGGAAGATTTGTTTAACCAGGGTGCGGATCATCCGGCAGTGGCGTCGGCTATGGCATCTGGCAAGGCGCCCATGGCGGGTGAGGGCGAGGCCGCTGCGGACGGGTTGCGCGCGAGTGCGTGCTCGTGCGCGCGGGCGGCCAGCGCCGCGTCGTGTTCGAGTTCATGCCTTTGATGAACGACGCGCGGCCTACGTGGCCGCCCGAGGCTCCCAGCAAAGAGGCGTTTGTTGCGCTCGTGCGTGAGCAGGGGCGCGCGTTATATCGCGACCTTCCGTGGCGCAACCTTGATAACCCGTACGCGGTGCTCGTAAGCGAAATCATGTTGCAGCAGACCCAGGTGGCGCGGGTGAAGGGCTACTGGGAGCGCTTCATGGCACTGTTCCCTACGCTGGACGCGCTTGCCTCGGCCGACACGTCTGACGTGCTGGCTCAGTGGCAGGGGCTGGGGTATAACCGTCGCGCGCTTGCGTTGAAGAAGACGGCGGACGTGTGTGCCGCCGAGCATGGTGGCCTGTTGCCGGAAACCGTTGAGGAACTGGTAGCGCTTCCCGGCATTGGCCCGGCGACGGCGGCCGGCGTGGTGGCGTTTGCCCACAACCGCCCTGCGCTCTACCTGGAAACGAACGTGCGCACCGTGTTTCTGCACGAGTTGTTCCCGGGTCGCGAAGGCGTGAGCGACAAGGAGATTGCGCCCTTGGTGGCCGACACGTGCCCTGCCGATGACGCGCGGGCGTGGTACTATGCGCTGCTCGATTATGGCGCGCACCTGAAGTCTATCGTGGCGAATCCTTCACGCCGCAGCGCTCACCACACGCGCCAGTCCACCTTCGAGGGCTCCCGCCGTCAAAAGCGTGCCGAACTGGTGCGCATTGTGCTGGCATCCCCCGAAGGCATAAGCGCCGCTGAACTGGCCCAACGCCTTGACGCCTTCGAGCAGGCCGGCGGACGTCCACCAGTGGACGCAGAAGTATTCGAAAGCATCACTACCGACCTCGTAGCCGAAGGCTTCTTCCGCCAAGAAGGCGACCTCTTTGTGGCGTAGGGCCACAGCAACTTAACGCTCCATGCAAATCTCTTTGAAACGCGCGGTGCGCCCTACTCGCACGCTCATTTGAACTATTAGACTATGATAACAGTGCTATACTGACCCTTGTCGGCGAATGAGACGGCGAGGGGAGCGCGGTGCTGTTCAGCTGGTACATAGTGGCGTACCTCTTCTTGGCGGGTGCGGGAAGCGGTGCCTTCCTGATTGCGGCGAGTTGCTGCATGGGGGATGCGCTGCGCAAAACCGAGGCCTCCGAGCGTCTTGTGCTGGCTGTGCAGGGTGGCTTTTACGCGGCTCCGTGTCTCGTGGTGCTTGCCGGGGTGTTTTTGTTGCTGGACGTGGGCAATGTGCAGCGCGTGTGGGCGGTGGTGGCGCAGCCGTTCCAATCGGTGTTGTCGGTGGGTGCGTGGTTGGTCGCGCTGCTTGCGGTACTCTCCGGTGCCTTGGCGGTGGCGGGGCTGGTACTGCGCGAAGTGCCTCGGCCACTTCTGTGGACGTGCATCGCTGCGGGCTGGTTCTGTGCGGCGGGCGTCATGTCCTATACGGGACTTTTGCTCTCCGACATGGTATCCATCGACTTGTGGCACACACCGTGGCTGGTGGTGCTGTTCGTGGCTTCGTCGTTGTCATGCGGTCTGGCGGCGGTGGTGGGGATGGATGCGCTTGTGGCTCCACCTTCGCGTGCGCTGCCTTCGGGCCTCTGGCGTGCGGGCGTGCTGTTTGGCTGCCTCGAAGCGCTGGTGTTGGCCGTGTTTATGGTGGTGCAGCTGGGCTTCACCGAGACGGCGCATGCTTCGTGCTTGCTGCTGCTCGAAGGCTCGCTTGCGCTGGCGTTTTGGGGTGGGGTTTGTCTGGTTGGTATCGCCTTGCCGCTTGCCGCGCACGGGGTGGGGTGCCTGATGCCGCGCCGGATTGCGGCGCTGGTGTCGTCGGTGGGTGTGCTGGTCGGTGGACTTTTTCTGCGGTACTGCATTGTGGCTGCGGCGCTCTATACCCCGCTGGCGCTTGCTGCGATATGATGAGCGCACAGCACAAGAAATGAACAAAGCGATGTGATTGCGGGATAGTGTGACAACCGAAAGCAAAACCATACAGATCACCATTGACGAGGACAGCGGCATCCCTCTTTGGCTGCAGCTGCGCAACCGTCTTATCTACCTCATTACGTCGGGGTACTACGCCACGGGCGACAAGCTGCCCACCGTGCGCGAAATGGCGGTTGATCTGGGCATTAACTACAACACCGTAAGCAAGGTGTATCAAGATATCGAACGCGACGGCTATATCGTGTCGAAGCGCGGACGCGGAACGTTTGCCCACGACGGCTACCGTAAACATGCAGATGCGGCCGACAACGCCGCCGACTCGCTGGCGGATGTGTTCATCCAGCAGTGTCGGGAACTCGGCGTGCCGCGCGCAGACATCGTGGGCCTGGTGGAGAAGCGGCTGAAAGCGGCGGAAGGGTAGGCAAGCATGAAATTCAGCTTGAGAAGCGAATCGTCAAAGGCGAGGGCAACTTCGGCCGAGCAGGATAGGAACCGCTCGGTGGCTACCACCGAACTTGAGCCCAACGAGGCCACGCGGGCGGGCGTGTACCTGTTCGCCGTGGTGATGTTTGTTGTGGGATTTGGCGTGGTGTTCGCGGCTACATTCGCGTGGCTTTCGGTGGCTACGGTGCTGTGTGCCGTGGCGGCGGGCGTGCTGTGCGCGGCATGCATTCGCGTGGCTCCGCAGTGGGAACGCGTGACGGTGCTGCGCTTCGGCCGCTTTCACCGCGTGGCGGGGCCGGGGCTCTACTTCCTCATTCCGTTTGCGGAGTACACGGCTATTCATATTGATCACCGCATCATGACCTCGTCGTTTTCGGCTGAGGCGGCGCTCACGGCGGACTTGGTTCCGGTGGACGTGGACGCCATTTTGTTTTGGATGGTATGGGATGCGCAGAAGGCGTGCCTTGAGGTGGAGAACTATCCGAAGGCGGTGCTATGGTCGGCGCAGACGGCCATGCGCGATGCTATCGGCCAGCTGAATTTGGCGGATTTGTCGCTGCGTCGCAAGCAGATCGACCGCGAGTTGCAGGAGGTCATGGGCGCGAAGTGCGAGCAGTGGGGCATTACGGTGCTCAGCGTAGAGATTCGCGACATCATGGTGCCGCGCGAGTTGCAGGATGCCCTGTCGAAGGAAGCCCAGGCCACCCGCGAGCGCAACGCGCGCGTCATCCTGGCCGAGGTGGAAAAGGATATCTCCGAGATGTACGTGGAAGCTGCCGAGGTGTACGAGAAGAACCCCAGCGCCATGCAACTGCGCGCGATGAACCTGGCCTACGAGGGTGCCAAGGATGGCAAGGGTATTCTGCTGGCCCCCAGCGGCCTGGCTGATGGGTTCGACGTGAGTAAACTCTTTAAGGGGGAATAACGGCGGGGCAGGGTGGTGTGTGCGGCTCCCGCTGAGGGCCACCCCTGGGCACAAGCCATTCATCATACGAAGGCGCTCGCTTGTCGGGCGCCTTCGCTTTTTCAGCTATAAAGCGGGGAGCATCCCGTATCCCTGAACAGGTATCTCTGAGCGTACCCGTTCACTAATTGCATTGAACTAGTACAATATGATAATATGTCAATCAGAAAGAATCGGCCGATTCTGCATAAGCATATTAAGGGGATACCCAGAGGGTTTGCGACAACGATGGCAGATGTCGTAGTAGTTGCTTTCAGTCGTGATCATGAGGGGTGTTCTGGCGGTTCTTGAAGGAGGAGAAATGTCTGGGACGAACAGTTCGCACGCTGGACTCACGCGCCGTAGCTTTCTTAAGGCAACTGGTGTGTTGACCGGCGCGGTGGCTTTTTCTGGCGCAACCCTTGGGTGTGCGTCGCAAGTCGAGGGCGATATTTCATCAGCTTCATCAGACTATGAAGTGCATCCCACAACATGTATCAGCAACTGTCATGGAATGGCCTGCCCGCTCGACGTATGGACGAAGGATGGCAAAGCTTTCAATATTGAGAAGTTCCAGATGAAGGATCAAAACCTACAAGGAGTTTGTCAGCGAGGGTACTCAAATTTGCAACGCATGTATTCTCCTGAACGTGTGAAGTATCCACTTCGCCGTGTCGAAGGGACTGCGCGCGGGGCGGGCGAGTGGGAGCAGATCAGCTGGGATGAGGCAATAGAGTATATTTGTTCAATATGGAAATCGCTTCAAAGTGAATACGGCGATACATGCATTTTATTCAGTAAAGGAACCGGAGCGTCGTCGAATATTACGACGGGCTATGTTGACCGCCTTGTGGCATATATGGGTGCTTCAAACATGCCACTTGCTTATGACCAAGCAGGCTTCTTCTGTGGGACGAATTGCCTCGGTCTTGAGATGCCCTACACCTATTGGGGATCGGAATCTCGTGATCTAGTGAATGCAAAAAAGGTGATCGTATGGGGAGCTAATCCGTCCGAAGCTGCCACTATTTCGTTTCATCATATTTCAAAAGCACGAGAAAATGGTGCAAAGCTTATTGTCATAGATCCTCTTTTTACCACCACGGCTGCTAAAGCTGACGCGTATGTGCCTATCCGGCCCGGGAGTGACGGCTTGCTTGCTATGGGTATGATGAAGGCGATCATTCGCGATGGGAAGCAAGACGAAGATTTTTTGAAGTCTGATACGGTGGCACCCTTCCTTGTAAAAAAGGATGATTTCCACTATTTACGTAAGAGTGACCTAGGTCAGTCTCAGGTCGGAAGCAAAGAAGATGCGATTCTCGTATGCGACGCGCAAGGAAAGCCCGGTACACCAACTGACATTGTGGATCCAGTACTTGAAGGCTCCTTCGTAATCGACGGCATTGAGGTTACGACAGCTTATAGTTTGTTGCTTGATCGTTTAAGCGAATGGTCATTCGATCAAATCGCTGAGTTGACTGACGTTCCTGTGGATACAATCGAATGGCTTGCATCGGAGTATGTTGACGGCCCTTCCATGGTGTTTTCAGCTCTTGGAATTGATCATTGGGTTAATGGACATACCGGATATATGAATATGTACGCCTTGATGATGGTTGCCGGTCAGTTAGGAAAGCCTGGTACAGGAGCTACGGTGGGCGACTCTTCAGTTCCGCAAGCTATAGGGCCGAACGCAACGGCAATTACCGCACCAAAGGACGCAAAACCGAAATCAAATGTGCTGGTATCTGAAGTGTATGATCTCGTGTTTAACCGTCCTGCTGATTCCAAGAAACCTGTCATCAAGAGCATGTATTTCTGGACGCATAATCCTATTGGTAACTTGCCCGACCGCAAAGCATGGCTAGAAGTATTCGAGGCAATGGATCTTGTTGTGGTTGCTGACATCTGGATGAGTGAGTCGGCAAAGTATGCCGACGTGGTGCTTCCAGTAACGTTTATGTGGGAAGAGGAATCCATCGCCTCAGCAGGCAATCCTTATCTGAGGCTTATGGAGAAGGTTGTCGAACCCCAGTTTGAAGCAAAAGGAGATTTTGAGATTGCCACATTGCTCGGGCGCGGAATGGGGCTTGAAGATAAGTTCCAAATGACACGTGAAGACTTTCTTGAGGCGGTGCTCGACAACGATTTAGCACGTAAGATGGGTGTTACCTGGGATCGATTGAAAAAAGAGAAGCGTATCTACTCATACCCCGAAGAGGTGCCAGTATGCGGCTCAACGGGTGTATATAAAACGACAACAGGTCGAGCTCAATTCTTCCGCGAAGCGCCCGCTCCTGCCTTCCAGAGCGACCAGCCTTGGGATGTTAAGCGTGAAAGTTTGCCATATTGGGAACCTCCGCGAGAAGGCTGGTATCAAAATGAACTTCACGACAAATACCCTATCGTATTCATGTCAGAGCGCTCAAAGTTTATGGCTCACACGCAGTTTGGGTGGTCTTCGACCATGCTACAAGAACTCGATCCAGAACCGTATTTGAAGATTAGTGTTGAAGACGCACGGGAGCGCGGTATTGAAACAGGTGACTTGATCAAGGCTTATAACGATCGTGGTTATGTGGTGATTAAGGCCGTTGTAACTCCCACTACGCGTCCCGGTATGGCTTTGATTGATCACGGATGGCAAGAATGGTCGTTTATCGAAGGCCATTATTCTGATTTGAGTTCCATCGCATCGGGGAATGTTGTTTCGAACACTTGCTTCTTCGATTGTTTATGTCAAATCGAGAAGGTTGGATAGGGGGCCGTATATGAGGTACGGAATGGTTATTGATTTGCAGCGCTGCATGGGCTGTCAAACATGTTCAACGTCGTGCAAGTTGTCTAACAATATCCCGGATGATATCTGGTGGACGCGCGTGCTTACTGAAGGAGGGGACTTTATTGACACGGGTAGTGGTGAGTATCCTAAAGTAAGCATGCAGCATATTCCGGTTTCGTGTCAGCACTGTGAAAATCCTGCTTGCGTGAAGGTGTGTCCGGTAGGGGCAACATTCAAAGATGCTGATAATGGCATTGTGCGCCAAGATTATGACAAATGTATCGGATGTCGCATGTGTATGGCGGCCTGTCCTTATACCGGTGTACGGTCGTTCAACTGGGAAGAGCCAAAATATGCAATGGATTTCCAGGTAGGTGATCCAAGTGTTGCGCCGCATCAGAAACATACTGTTGAAAAATGCACTTTCTGCGTGAACCTGGTTGCTAAGAACGAAGAGCCGAAATGTGTGAGGTCCTGCGTTGGTGAAGCTCGTCACTTCGGTGACTTGGACGACCCTAACTCGGAGGTTTCGCGGCTTGTTCGTGAGAGGGAAGTGATGCAGTTGCTTCCGGAGAAGGGTACGCATCCTTCGGTTTATTACCTCGTATAGGCTTCAAAGGAGACAATCATGACTGAGAATACTCAGGCGGCGAAAGCTGCCAAAGCTCCTGCTGCCACATTCGGGGGCAAGGGGCTCAACATTGGCATTATCGTGGCGGCGGTAGTAACGATTGCGGGGCTGGCGTTGTGGGTGATGCAGCTTTCGGGCGGCCTCGTGCAAACGAACATGCGCAACCTGGATTCGTGGGGGCTCTACATCACCATGTTTATGTTCCTGGTGGGTTTGTCGGCTGGCGGCCTCATCATCTCCAGTGTGCCGCGCGCTTTCGGTATGGAAGGTTTCGGCGGCATCAGCAAGGTGGCCGTGTGGACTTCCATCTGCTGCACGGTACTGGCCATTGGGTTTGTGGTGGTTGACCTGGGCCAGCCTCTCCGCCTGTGGGAGCTGTTCGCGTACTCGAACCTAGGCTCGCCGCTTATGTGGGACATCATTGTGTTGGCGGTGTACCTGATTTTGTCCATCGTCTATCTCTGGGCCACGCTGCGTGCCGAGGCGGGCAAGGTGTCGAATACGGCGCTGCGCGTGGTAAGTGTGGTTGCTCTCGTGTGCGCGGTGCTCGTGCACAGCGTGACGGCCTGGATATTCGGGCTTCAGCAGGCACATGAATTCTGGCACACCGCACTGTTGGCGCCCTGGTTTGTATCGAGCGCACTGGTGTGCGGCACGGCGCTCGTACTAGTGGTGGTGATTGCACTTCGGCGTGTGGGCTACCTCAAGCTCGACCAGAAGCACATCGTCAAGATGGCGAAGATGCTGGGAGCGTTCGTGTGTGTTGACCTGTACTTCTTCGGCTGCGACCTGCTTACCAGCGCTTTTCCGGGAGGATCGGGGGCCGACATCGTAGCCATGCTGACCACCGGTGCCCTTGCCCCGTTCTTCTGGATTGAGGTTATTGGCTGCGCACTGGCTGCCGTGGTGTGCTTCGTGCCTAAACTGCGCACGAACCCGCTGCTCGTGGTGGCAAGCCTTCTGGCTATCGTCGGCATCTTCTGCAAGCGCGTGCAGCTGTTGGTCGGCGGCTTCCAGATGCCGAATGTGGCGTTGCCGGGTCCCATGACTTCCCATACCGTCACTGAGTGGACCAGCGGCATGACGGGCGCGTATCAGGGCATGGTATACTTCCCGACGCCGCTCGAGTTTGGCGTGGCGTTTGGTGTCATTGGGCTGGGCGCTCTTCTGTTGCTGGTGGGGCTGAAGTATCTGCCACTCGGGCCGGTTGAGGCATCGCGCTAATCACTTCGTTTGAAGCGGGAGCGCGTCACCCCTCCCTCGTGCTTCCGCTTCGCGATAAGGAACACTCATGGTCAAGAAGATTATTCTCACACTGGCAGCGTTTGTGCTGGTTGGAGCCTGCGTGTTTGCTGCAGGGTCCGCGGCGGATGCGCGCGTGGGGCTGCCGCAGCCTATAGAGGCCACCTCGCCCTGTCCGGCGGTGGGGTGTGCAAGTGGGCAGTGTCATGGGTTTGATAACGTGCCCGTGCCTGATGGCGTGCATGAGATGACGTGCCCCGAGGCCTCGTGCGCCAGCGTGGAGTGCCATGCGTGGGACTCGCTCACGACGCGCTATTATCAGGCGTCCGATGCGAGCCTGAACCTGTGGGTGCTCGCGCCGGTGGTGCTGGTGGTGGGGCTCGTGCTTATGGTGCGGAAGCTTTAGGGGGCCTTGCATGGATAAGCGAAACCTCGCGATAGACGCCGTGGCGCTCATAGGCTATCTGGTGGTGGCAAATCCGGCCGTGACCGGTATTGGGCTGCATGAGTGGCTTGGCCTGGGTATATTCGTAGTGTTTTTCGTGCATGTGCTGGTGCATGCCGACTGGGTGCTCGACGCGGTAAAGGCGGCGCTCAAGTCGCCCTCCTGGGGGCGCACCGGCAATTTGGTGCTCGATGCCTTCATCCTGATTGCCTTTATGGTGGTAATCGTGTCGGGCCTTTTCATTTCCGGTGCAGTGCTGCCCACGTTCGGCCTGTACGCCGACGGATACTACTTCTGGGACCCCCTCCACGCAATAGCCGCAAAAGCCCTCCTCGCACTTCTCCTCATACACGTAGTAGTTCACTGGAAATGGATCATCACCTGGTTCAAAAAAGGGAAGAGCACATAAGCGACTCAGAAAACAAGCGCACTCACTCAACTGACGAAGGAAAGCTATTTCCGTTCGGGAATGGGGCGCTTGGGAAGAACACGCTGTTACCGTACGGTAGTGCGGGTGGGTGGGGGTATGCTGTGGTACAATACGCGGACTCCGTGGGGGAGTAGTCAGCGCCGCGGGCGCGGACGTGTCAACATGCTGCCTTGCTGCCTTCAAGGCTGGTGCGTCCTGAAACGACAAGACCTGCGGTGCGATGCAGCGTCGCACCGTTCTTTTCTGCCGACGTTCGCGTCGGTATTTTTATGAGAGGCCTGATGGGAGGAGCATCGTGGGGCTGTTTGAGTTGTTCCTGATTGCGGTGGGGCTTTCTATGGACGCCTTTGCGGTGGCGGTGTGTAAGGGGCTGTGCATGAAACGCCTGGACGCGCGCCAGGCCGTGGTGATTGCGCTCTTCTTTGGCGGCTTTCAGGGGCTCATGCCGGTGATTGGCTGGGCGCTGGGGACGCAGTTCGAACGCTATATTACGCCGGTTGATCACTGGATTGCCTTTGTGCTGCTAGCGCTCATTGGTGGCAAGATGCTGTGGGATGCGTTCCATGACGAAGAGGAAGAGCTTGCATGTCCCGCGGACGGGAAGCTTGACCTGCGCGAATTAGCTCTGCTGGCGGTGGCGACAAGCATTGATGCGCTGGCGGTGGGCATCACGTTCGCGTTTTTGCGCGTGGATATCGTGATGTCGGCGGGGCTTATTGGGGTGACAACTTTTGCACTGTCGCTCGTGGGCGTGGCGGTGGGCCACCGCTTCGGCGCGCGCTACGAAAAGACGGCCGCCATCGTGGGTGGCATCGTCCTCATTCTTATTGGTACGAAAATTCTGCTTGAGCACCTGGGCATCCTGGTGCTGTAACGCGCCCGCACGCACACGCCCCGCGTCCGCGCCCGCACGCGCCCCGCGGCGCGCCACCCGCTACGCTATCGGGTAGCTCCCCAGCACCTTCACCTCGCGCAGCTTCAGGCGCAGGCAGTTCAGGGCGGTTTGCACGGGCAGGTCGTTCACGCTGCCCTCCAAGTCGATGAAGAACATGTACTCGCCGAGCGCCTGCTTGGTGGGGCGGGACTGGATCTTCGTCAGGTTGATGCCGGCGTAGGCGAACTCGGACAGAATCATCAGCAGCGCGCCCGCCTTGTCGGCCTGTAGAAACAGCGCCAGCGAGGTTTTCATACGCGTACCCCTGAGCACCGGCGGGTGGCCCTGGCGTCCGATGAGGGCAAACGACGTTTGGTTACCGAAGTGATCCTCGATGTCGCGCTCGTACACCTCAGCGCCGTAGAGCTTCGCGGCGAACCCGTTCGCGATGCCCGCAACATGGGGGTCGCTCACCGCAAGGCGCGCGCTTTCGGCCGTGGACGACGTCGTAATAGTGGCGCGACCCGGCAGCTTCTCGGCCAAAAAGCGGCGGCACTGCGCGAGGCCCTGCGCGTGCGAGGCCACGGTGGTGACGTCGTGGATGCTCGCGCCCGGTGCCAGCAGCAGGCAGTGGTGAATGTCAAGCACCTCTTCGCCTAAAATAGAAGCCGAACTCTTGAACGCGAAGTTGTCAAGCGTGGCCGTAACCGGCCCCTCCAGCGAGTTTTCGGTAGCCACCACGCCGAATTCGCACTTGCCGCGGTCGACGTTGTCGAACACCTCGTCAAACGACGAGCACTCCACCAGTGCGGGCTCGTCAATGCCCAGGCGCGCAGCGAAGGCGCGCGTGGCCTCGTCGGAGTAGGTGCCGGCCGGGCCGAGGTAGGCGAACAGGGGAGTGGTGGTGGTCATGGCAATCCTTCGGTTCATCGTTGTGCTGGGGTCGGTGCGTTTCCCATCTATGATAGCGAACCCGGCGCGCCCGTCCGCCGAAGCGCATCTGCCGTGCGCGGAAATACTACAATTCTCCTGTTTTTCGATGAACGGTATTGCAACGCACAAAGGTTCCGGGGGATGGCCCAATGTATGCAAGGAACTGCATAAACGATGACCTAACCTGCATAAACAATGTTACGCCGGGGGATGTCCGTAACATTTTTAGACCATTTGCGGCCCAATCGTTGCGCTCGCGCTGCCGAGGCACCAATTATGTGCGTTCTCGGAGAAAATACAGCCAGTAAATGTGTCAGACGAGAACACCTGAGGAGGTGTGCACATGGAAACAGAGGCCACGGTTTCAGAGTTTCAGCAAATGCTTTCCGCGCGCGGCGTATCGCGCCGCAGCTTTATGAAACTCTGCGGCGCCGTCGCCGCGGCCGCTGGGTTATCCCAGCTCGCCGCGCCGCAGGTAGCGCAGGCCCTCGAAAAGTCCGTGATCGGCGCTACAAAGGGGAAGCTGTACCCGGTCATTTGGATCGAGGGCGCGTCGTGCACGGGATGTACTGAGTCGTTCGCGCAGGTCGAGACCCCGGATGCGGCATCGATCGTGCTGGATATGATCTCGCTCAACTACTCCGAGACGCTGTCTGCCGCTGCAGGCTGGTCGATGGAGGAAGCCAAGGAGCAGACGATCGAGGCTGGCAACTACATCCTCATCTATGAGGGTGCTGTGCTGGAAGGCTGGGGCGGCCAGGCGCTGCGCGTCGCCGACAAGCCGGGCACGGAGCATCTGATCGAGGCTGCCGAAAACGCCAACGCGGTTGTCGCGCTGGGCTCCTGCGCAGTCAACGGTGGTTGGATGGGTGCGAACCCGAACTCTTCCGGCGCGCTTGGCGTGCAGGCCTACCTCAAGAAGGCCGGCATTAAAACCCCCGTGGTGAACATTCCCGGCTGCCCCGCGAACCCCGAGTGGCTCGTGTCGGTGCTGGTTGACGTCGTCATGATGGAGCGCTTCCCGGTAATGGATGGCGAGGGCAAGCCCGTCGGCATCTTCAGCCAGACCATTCACGACAACTGCGAGCGTCGCGGTCACTTCGAGAATGGCGAGTTCGTGTACCAGTTCGGCTCCGAGGAAGAGGCTCTGGGCTACTGCCTGTACCCGCTCGGGTGCCGCGGTCCTCAGACGAAGTCCAACTGCGGTGTAGTTATGTGGAACAACCGCCGCAGCTGGTGCGTGCAGTCCGGCGCTCCCTGCATCGGCTGCTGCGAGGCCAATCCGAACGATCCTGGTCAAAACTGGGTTGAGGTCAACACGCCATTCTACAAGCGCCATCGCGACCTGCGCATCGGCGACTGGATGGTACAGCCTGGCACCATCGCGCTCGGTATCACGGGCCTTCTGGCTGCCGCTCTTGTGGTGCACGGCTTCGGCATGAAGGTGACCGGCCGTATGGACGGCGGCGCCGACTTCGAGAAGGTGCGCAGCTGGGACGCGAAGCACCCCGACAAGTCCATCGGTCAGTACAACGCGACCGACGAGAAGAACGACGACGAAGAAGAAGGGAGGTAAGCCTACATGACCCGTTCAATCATCGATCCGATCACCCGCATCGAGGGCCATCTCCGTGTGGAGATGGAGGTCACCAACGGTAAGGTGTCCGACGCCTGGGTGTCCGGCGGCTGCTTCCGCGGCATGGAAATGGTCGTGGAGAATCGCACGCCCGAAGACGCAGCGCAAATCGTGCAGCGCATCTGCGGTGTGTGCCCCGTCTCCCACGCGCACTCTTCCGCTATCGCGGCTGAGAAGGCCTACGGCATTAAGATTTCGAACAACGCGCGTATCATCCGCAACATGCTTGAGGGCGCGCAGTTCCTGCACAGCCACATCCTGTGGTTCTACAACCTGGCTGCCCTCGATTACGTGAACCCGCTGAACGCGCTCAAGGCCGACCCGGCCGACGCCTATGACTTGGCGCAAGCCGCTGGCACGTCTTCGAACAGCGATTTTGTGGCGCTGAAAGAGCGTCTGGCGAACTTCGCCGACAACGGCCAGCTGTCCATCTTCTCGGGCAACTGGTTTGACGCCGAAGAGGGTACGGCTTACCAGCTGCCCCCCGAGCTCGACCTCATCTGCACGGCTCACTATCTTGAGGCCCTCCAGATGCAGGCGAAGGCTTCGCAGATTTCCGCCATCCTGGGTGGCAAGATGCCGCACGTGATGACGCTTATCCCTGGTGGCACGGCATTTGTACCCACCGAGCAGAAGCTCGACGACCTCAAGGGTCTCATCGACGAGATCTACGACTGGGTTGAGGCTACCATGATCCCCGACACCCTGGCTATCGCGCCGTACTACATCGACGCGCTGAACTGGGGCAAGGGCTGCGGCCGCTACGTGGCCTGGGGCGTCTTCGAAAACGAGAGCATGGAGCTGAAGGATCGCTACCTGCCCATGGGCGTTATCGACGACAAGCTGAACCTGTCCGACGTGCAGGAAGACCTCATCACCGAGTACATGGGTCACTCCTGGTACGAGGGCGAGGAAACGTACAAGTCCCCGTACTTCGTCACCAAGCCGGAGTACACCACCTACGACGTGAACGACCGCTACACGTGGGTCAAGTGCCCCGCGTACGACGGCAAGCCCTACGAGGCCGGTGGACTGTCCCGCGTCCTGGCCGCGTACAAGCGCAACGTGCCGTTCATCGTGGAGCAGGTCAATGGCCTGCTGGAGGCCCTCGGCGCTCCCGGCCAGATTGGTGTCGCGCAGTCGACGCTCGGCCGTACCGCCGTTCGCCAGATTGAAACGCTCTATATCGCTGGCCTCATGAAGGATTGGGTGGCTGAACTGGTTGAAGCCATCAAGAGCGGCGACAGCGAGTACTTCCGCGAGCCTCAGACCATCACGGGCTCCGGCACCGGCTTCTGGGAGGCGCCGCGTGGCGCGCTCTACCACTCCGAGGAAGTCAAGGACGGCAAGATCACGGGCTACCAGATTATCATCCCGACCACCTGGAACCTGGCACCGCT
>DSLMC04103__coassemble_675_pt1 | contig 21266 bp, 18 predicted proteins | sample DSLMC04103__metabat2_high_PE_001 | metagenome-assembled genome bin DSLMC04103
GGGGCGATTCACGAATCGCCCTCTCCGCCGAAGGCGGAGAACTCAATCATTACCTGCGTTTTCGCGCTTCGCGCGAACGGATGCACTGGAGTGCATCCCTACGCTGCTTGTCCCGATTGCATGACCTCGCCTTCAAGTCAGTCAGCCCGCGTCGTAAGGTGAGGGACTTGAGAAAACTTGTGGCGTAATAGGAAGCGCGATAGCGCGTCACACTTATAGGCGATCGCCTGCTCCGCCAGAGGTTGAAACACATTCGGCAAGAGGCTTATCTTTCGCCTTCTTCCCCTCTGTTGCTTTGGTGGAACCAGCTTTGTTGGCTCGGGTGGGGTGGGGGCGGTGCGGTACCATGAGGTTTATGGAAACCATCAAACAACATGACACGGGCGCTGCCGTTGAGGACGTGCAGCAGCGCCTTGCCACCATCGGGCTGCTTGACCAGGCCGATGTCGATGGCACGTTTGGCGAAAAAACGGCGGCGGCGGTGCGCGCGTTCTGCCTGCAGTCGGGGTTGCCGGTGGGCGACGACGTGACCGACAAAGTGTGGTCGGCCCTGGTAGACGCCTCATATTTTCTCGGCGACCGCACGTTGTATCTGCGCATGCCGCACTTCCACGGCCACGACGTGGTGGAGTTGCAGCAGGCGCTGGGCGCGCTCGGTTTCGCGTGCGGGGCCATCGACGGCATCTTCGGAGCCTATACCGAACTGGCGCTGCGCAAGTTCCAGCTGAACCTGGGCTTGCCTTCCGACGGCATTGCGGGCGCGTACACGTATGCGGCCATCCGCAACCTGCATCATTCCTGGGAGGGCAAGGAAGCCGTGCACGAGCCGGTGCACTTGGGCTTCGCACGCGCCGCTGACGTGCTAGAACGCAACGCACTTTGCCTGTTTGGCACGCATGAGTTCACGCGTAGCGTTGCTTCGCGCATGTCGAATCTGGCGCTGGCCACAAGCCCTGCCTCCAAAATCATGAGTGCCGACTCACTGTTGGTGGCACCCGATCAGAATATGCTGCTGGTGCACATTGTGTTGCCTGAGGAAACCACGGCCGAAGCGGTGCCGCGCGTGAGTTTCGACGACGACGCAACGCTGCCGTTGCGCCTTGAAACCGCCATTGGCGTGGCGGATGCGGCGTCCCCTTCACGCGTGGCGGTTGAGCTGCCGGGAACCATGTGGGAAGACGCCGGAGTCGGTCGCTCGGCCCAACACTTCGCCATCACCCTGCTTGACGCACTGTGCTCGGCGTTGTCATAACACCGTGCTGCTGTCGCATCGCTTCCTTGGCGTACACCGCGTGATGTAGTCACGTGTCAATTCGATGACAGTTTCGCCTCTTGAACGGTGGGTTTGCTAGGGGCTTTTATACTTCTGATCAGGAAACTTCACAAGGAAAGCAGGTGCACTAATGGCCGAAAATATGAACCCGAACGACCAGGGCGTTCCCACGCCTCCGCCGGCTGAGACGCCGGATTCCGCGACGCAGGTGCCGCCTACTCAGGTGCCGCCGACGCAGCCCTATCAGCAGCCTCCGATGGGGCAGATGCCGCCGCAACAGCCGTATCAGGCTCCCGCGCCGGGTTACCAGCCGCAACCGCAGCCGCCCGTGTATATGCCAGCGCCGCTTATGGAACTGACTGGCGGCATGAAGTTCGGCTGGTTTGCGGTGGGTGCGCTGTTGGGCATTCCGGGCATCGTCATTTCGTGGCTGGTGAATGTGGACAAGCTGCCGCAGGTGAAAAGCGACGCGCTCAAATGGACCATCATTGGCTTTGTTGCCTGGATTGTCATTCAGGTGCTGCTGTGGTTCCTCATTGGCGGCATGATTGCCGCAGCCATGGCAGGCGTAGCAGGCTCGTACGGCGGCGGCTACTATCACGGTTCGTGGTAGGCCATTCGCCATTTGCCTCACACACCGCTCAAATCTGGAATTCGCTTCACATTGGAAGGGCCCTTCGGGGTCCTTCTCTTTTGCGCACTAAAGTGAGTGGTACAATTGACGGCGTTTTTCACCTGCCCGCGCCGCTGCGTGGGCTCGCACGACCCAACCGCTACAAAGGAGCAACCCATGCCACGTCCCATGACTATGGCGGAGAAGATTCTCGCCGCCCATGCGGGGCTGGACGAAGTTGAGCCGGGTCAGCTGATCGAATGCGATCTTGACCTCGTGCTTTCCAACGACGTTACCGCCCCCATCGCCGTCAAAGAGTTCCGCAAGATTGGCGTTGAGAAGGTGTTCGACCCCACGAAGATTGCGCTGGTGCCCGACCACTACGTGCCGAACAAGGACATCAAGAGCGCCGAGCAGGCGAAAATTGTGCGCGACTTCGCGCGTGAGCAGGGCATTAACCACTACTATGAGGTGGGCTGCATGGGTGTTGAGCACGCGCTGCTGCCCGAGCAGGGCGTTGTGGGTGCGGGCGACCTTATTATTGGCGCCGACAGTCACACCTGCACCTATGGTGCGCTGGGCGCGTTCGCCACGGGCGTGGGTTCCACCGACGCGGGCGTGGGATATGCCACCGGCAAGGCGTGGTTCAAGGTGCCTGAGTCGCTGCTGTTCAAGATTGAGGGCGAGCTGGCGTCGGGCGTGACGGGCAAGGACGTTATCCTGCACATTATTGGCATGATTGGTGTGGACGGTGCGCTCTATCAGGCCATGGAGTTCACGGGCAGCGCCATTCGCGCCATGGACATGGACGAGCGCATGTCCATTTCGAACATGGCTATTGAAGCGGGCGGCAAGGCGGGCCTCATTGACGTGGACGACGTGACCCGCGCCTACCTGGATGGTCGCGTGGAGCGCCCCTATACCGAGTACCATTCTGACCCGGACGCTGTGTACGCGAAGGTGTACGAGATCGACGCGGCGTCCATTCAGCCGACCGTGGCGTTCCCGCACCTGCCGTCGAACACGCGCCCGGTGGCCGAGGCGCGCGACGTGCGCATTGACCAGGCAGTTATTGGTTCGTGCACGAACGGCCGCATCGCCGATATGCGCCAGGCGGCCGACGTGCTGCGCGGGCGGAAGGTGCACCCGGATGTGCGCTGCATCGTGATTCCCGCGACGCAAGCGGTGTATCGCCAGTGCATTGAGGAAGGCCTGATGGATGTGTTCCTGGACGCAAGCTGTGCCGTGTCTACGCCCACGTGCGGCCCGTGCCTGGGCGGCTACATGGGCATTCTGGCCGCAGGCGAGCGCGCCATTGCCACCACGAACCGCAACTTCGTCGGCCGCATGGGTGACCCGACGAGTGAGGTGTACCTGTCCTCGCCGGCTGTCGCCGCAGCGAGCGCGGTGCTGGGGCATATTGGCTTGCCGGAAGACTTGGACTAGGGCTTTCCGTGGCGGCGCATTTGGAGTTCAGAATCCGGAGGACTTCGCACGCGGCACAAAGGCCGCTTAGCTCAGCCCTCCGGAACCTTCACCCCAACTGCTCTCGCCACGAAAACCCCTTTTGGGAAAGGATGTTATATGCAGTTTAAGGGAACCGCGCATCGTTATGGGCGCGACATTGATACCGACGTTATTATCCCGGCTCGCTACCTGACCACGTCTGATCCGGCTGAGCTGGCCAAGCATTGCCTGGAGGACCTGGATACGGAATTCGTGCAGAAGGTGCGTCCGGGCGACATCATTGTGGCTGATGAGAACTTCGGCTGCGGTTCGTCGCGCGAGCACGCGCCCATCGCCATCAAGGCGGCGGGTGTGGACGTGGTTATCGCCAAGAGTTTCGCGCGTATTTTCTACCGCAATTCCATCAACACGGGCCTTGCCATTATGGAGTGCCCGGAGGCCGTGGATGCCATTTCGGCCGGCGACGTGGTGAGCGTGGACGCCGACGCGGGTGTGATTGTGGACGAAACGACGGGCCAGACGTTCCAGGCCCAGCCGTTTCCGCCGTTCATTCGCGAGATTATTGAAGCGGGCGGGTTGATTAACCGCACCAAGGCCAAGCTGGGCAAGGAGTAACCATGACCCAAACGTATAACATTTGCTTGTTGCCGGGTGACGGCATTGGGCCGGAGATTATTGCTGAGGGCGTTAAGGTACTTAACGCGTTGGGGGCGAAGTACGATACGACGTTTGAGTATACGGAAGCGCTCATTGGCGGGTGCGCCATTGATGCGGCCGGCACGGCGCTGCCGGACGAGACGCTGCGCGCGGCTGAGGCGTCCGACGCTGTGTTGCTGGCGGCGGTTGGCGGCCCGAAATGGGATACCACCGACCCGGCGAAACCGCGCCCTGAGCAGGGGTTGCTTGGCATTCGCAAGGCGCTGGGGTTGTACACGAACCTGCGTCCCGTGCAGATTTTCAATGCGCTGGCCGGTGCTTCCACGCTGAAGCCGGAGATAGTGGACGGCGTTGACATGATGATTGTGCGCGAGCTGACGGGTGGCTTGTACTTTGGCCGTCGCGAGCGCTTCTACGACGAGGCGGGGTGCGGCACGGATGGCGCCGCAGGTCAGCGCGCTTACGACACGCTGGAGTATCGCGAGTACGAGGTGGAGCGCATTGCGCGCCAGGCGTTTGAGGCTGCGCGCAAGCGTCGCAACAAGGTGACGAGCGTCGACAAGGCGAACGTGCTGGAGACCAGCCGCATGTGGCGCGAGATTGTGCACCGCATCCACGACGAGGAATACGCAGACGTGGAACTTGAGGATTTGCTGGTGGACAACACGGCCATGCAGCTTATCAACCGCCCGGCCGATTTCGACGTGGTGGTGACCGAGAACATGTTCGGCGACATTCTGTCTGACGAGGCGGCCCAGATCACGGGCTCGTTGGGGATGCTTGCCAGCGCAAGCCTCGGCGATGGCGTGGCGCTGTACGAGCCCAGCCACGGCAGCGCGCCGGACATTGCGGGGCAGGGCATCGCGAACCCGCTCGCGCAGATTCTGTCGGTGGAGATGATGCTGCGCTACAGCTTCGACATGCAGGAGGCCGCTGACGACATTCGTCGCGCGGTAACCGCTGTGCTCGACGAGGGATGGCGCACGGGCGACATCAAGGATGCCGAAACCCCCGCTGACAAGCTAGTGGGCACCGCCGCCATGGGCGACCTGGTGGTGTCACACCTGTAGGCGATGCGGCGAGTAAGTAAGTCAGCCCGCGTCATAAGGTACGGGACGCGGGCTGACTTATGGCGTACTAGTTAGCGCGTTAACGCGTCACACTTTTATTTTCGTGCTAGGCGGCGGTGATGGGGCTTTCGGTCTTAATGGGGTCGCCCTTCTTTACGCCGTCGGGCAGGCCGGCTTTAGGCATGTGCAGCGTGCCGGCCTTCTCGCGGCGGTATAAATCCCACAGCATGAAGGCTGCCACCAGGATAAACGCGCTGCCGCCGACAATGCCCACGGGCAAGGGTCCCACGAAGGGGTTGCCGCCCGTCGCCGAGAAGATGAGCGCCGCGCTGGCGAATCCGTTGATGGCCCCGTGTCCGATGGCGGCCGCTAGACAGCTGCCCGTACGCTCGGTGACATAGGTGAGAAAAATGCCCAGCACGATGCAGAACACGCACATGGCGGCGATGCCCGCGAACGGCCAGCCGGGATAGTTCGTGCCGTAGTTGTGGCCGATGGCGGTGAGCGGCGCGTGCCAAAGCCCCCAGATTATGCCTGTGATCAGCAGCGTTGGGACAATGCGGAAGCGCGTGGCCATCTTCGGCACCAAATAGCCGCGCCAGCCCCATTCCTCGCCAAACGTCGTGAAAATGTTGAGGGCAGGAGCCGCCACCACGGCGAAGGGCAACTGCATGAGCAGCATTGAGCGCAGGGCATCGTCTGACATCTCGGGGCTGCCCGCCGCGGCCAGCTGCTGCTGTGCGGTGCCAATCATGAATGACGCACTCGGGTCGAAGTCCTGCGGGAAGATGAGGAAGTACACGGCTGCGCCCGCGACGGCCAGCACTGCCGGCCCGAACCACGCGACGAGAAACCACGGCGCTGCCTTCTTGAACCCGCGCGGCTTGATGACGCTGTTCTTGAAGCCTTCGCGCGTGATAAGCCGCGTGATGAGTACGCCGAGCGCGGGGAAGAACATAGCTGCGCCGGTAGCCAGCTGCGCGGCCATCGGCGGCACGCCCACCAGCGCCCCCGACGCAACGGGATACACCACCCCAAACTCATACGCCCAGGTCAATACAAACGTAACGAGTAAGAATATCCCGATTCGCTTCATGATGTTCCCCTCCTTGTGAGTTGTCATCCTTTGACTCCGCGCCTCACGGCACTTCGCTTAGGGTGAAAACACTTGCTTTCTTGTTCCATCTGTTATAGCATAAATATAACAAACAACGGCGAAAGGATCAAGTATGGATGCGACAGCCCCGGTGCTTGCGGTGCGGGACGTGGTGAAGACGTTTGGTGCCAAGCGGGCGGTGGATGGTGTGACGCTTGACGTGATGCCGGGCGACATGTTTGGCTTTGTGGGTCACAATGGGGCGGGCAAGACCACGCTCATCCGTGCCATTGTGGGCGTGACCGGGTTCGATGAGGGTGACATTCGCATCGCCGGTCGCTCGGTGCGCACGGACGCGCTCGCGTGCAAGCGCGCGACGGCGTATGTGCCCGACAACCCGGACATCTACGAATTCCTTACGGGCATCCAGTACCTGAACTATATCGCGGACATTTTCGAAGTGCCCGCTGACCTGCGTCGCGAGCGCATTGAAGCCTGCGCCGACCGCCTGGGCCTCACCTCCGCACTGGGTGACCTCGTGTCGTCGTACTCGCACGGCATGCGTCAGAAGCTCGTGCTTATTGGCGCGCTCGTGCACGAGCCCACGCTGCTCGTGCTGGACGAGCCGTTCGTCGGTCTTGACCCTGAGGCATCGTTTCATGTGAAAGAAATGCTGCGTGAGCTGGCCGACCGCGGCTCGGCTGTGTTTTTCTCCAGCCACGTGCTGGAGGTGGTTGAGAAGCTGTGCGACAAGGTGGCCATTATCAAGCAGGGGCGGCTGCGCGCGTGCGGACCGACGGCCGAGGTGGTGGGCAATGAGAGCCTGGAGGACGTGTTTTTGGACATGATCGACCGCGACCGCCGCGACCAGGCGTAAGGGGGCGGCGTCATGCGCGCGTTCATTCTGCTGCGGAAGGTGCAGCTGCTGGGCCTGTTCGGTGTCAACAAGGCGCTCCATGCGAACCCGGGGCGCGCGAAGCGTACGCTGGGGCTGGTGGCGCTGGCGGTCGTGGGCATTGTTGCGCTGGTGGCGGCGTACGTGGGGAGCGTGGCAACGTCGCTCGTGCAGTTCGGGCTGGGGGATTCCATTCCGCTTATCGCGGTGCTTGCAGGGTCGCTGGCGGGTGCGGTGGCGGCGTTTCTCAAGGCGAACGGCGTGCTGTTCGGCTTTAGGGATTACGACCTCGTGATGTCGCTGCCGGTGCCCACGGCGGTTGTAGTGTTGTCCCGCATTGCGTCGCTGTACGCCATGGGCGCGGCGTTTGGCCTGCTGGTGATGGTACCGGCGTTCGTGGTGTACGCGGGCAGTGTGGGTGTGCCAGCGGTCGGCGTGCTGTGCATGGCACTGTCGGTGGTGCTGGCTCCGCTCGCGCCGCTTGCGGGGGCCGTGGTGCTGGCGGCGCTTGTCGCGGTGGTGTCGTCGCGCTTTCGCCATGCGAATGTGGTGATGGCCCTGCTGTCGATGGTGCTGCTCGTGGGATTCCTCGGGCTGTACTTTGCGGTAATCGGTGGTAGCGGCGGTGACCTGGCGACGCTTGCCGCGATGGGCGCAGACAAGGTGGAGCTGCTGGGGGTCGTGTACCCGCCCGCCGTGTGGGCGGCTAACGCCATCGCGCAGGGCGATGTGCTGGCGTTTGCGCTGTTCGCAGGCGTGAATGTGGCGGCGGCACTCGTGCTGGTGGCGGTGCTCGCGCAGCTGTTTGTGCCGGTGAATGCGCTGTTTATGGCGTCGCACGCGGGCGGGACGTTCTCGTTTGAGGATGGTCGCGGGCGGCGCGGGCGGGCGGCTGCCGCGGGTGCGCGCTCGCCCTTCCGTGCGCTGCTGGCGAAGGAGGCGCGCCTGCTTATGGCGACACCCATCTATTTCCTCAATGGCTGCATGGGCTACGTGCTTGTGGTGGTAGGCACGGCGGCGCTGTTGGTGGCTTCGCTTACGGGCGTGCTGCCGCTTAACGAACTGCCGGCTGAGCTGGTCCCGTTCATTGGGCAAGCGGTGCCGTGGGCGCTCGCCTTTTTTGTGGGCATCATGTCCACGACGGTGGCGGCCGTGTCGCTTGAGGGGTCGGCGCGCTGGCTCATGCTGACGGCACCGGTGCCTGCGCGCACTATCCTTGCGGCGAAGGCGGCGCTTAACCTGGCGTTTGCCGTGCCTGCCATCGTGGTGAGCGGCGTGCTGGTGGCAATCGCGTTTCCGCTTGACGCGCTTTCGCTGGTGGGGGTGTTCGTGGTGCCGTTGGCGTTGGCGCTGTTTTCCACGTTTATGGGGCTTGCGCTGGACGCGCAGCGGCCGCGCTACGACTGGACGTCGCCATACGAGCCGGTCAAACGTGGGATGCCCGTGTTCGTGATCGCGTTCGGCGGCGTAGTGCTGGTGGGTCTGGGTTTCGCCGTAGCCGCGATCGGCGGCACGCTGGCCTCGCTTGTGCTGGCGGTTGTGGTTGCGGGGGTATCCCTCGCGGCGTACCGCCAGACGGTGCAGCGGGGGTTGACGAACTAAAGGCACGCGGCGGGTGGCCGCACGCGTAGACAGAAAAGGAAGGGCTATCATGGGATACGCGCAGAATACGGGCAGTATGAGGGATCGCGGCGGCGGCAGGGTTCTTGAGGGTCGTGCGGGCCTGGCGGTGGCCGCGGTGTTGGCGGTGGTGGTTATCGCGCTGGTGTTTGCGGAGTGGTTGCTGTTGCCTGATCAGGTGATTGTGCAGTTCGGCATCTCAGGCGAGCACTACGGCCCGAAGCCGGTGATTGTACTGGTTACGGCGACGCTTGGGCTGGGCGGTGCGGCGTGGCTTGCGGCAACGCGTGCGAAGACGGGCTTGCTGCTTTCGGTCATTGGCCTTGCCGTGGCGGTGGTCACGCTGGTTATCAACCTCATGCTGTTTTAAGAGTTCGATCCGCGTTCGCAAAGGAGGTACGCTTATGATTGTTCGCATTGATCAGAAGGCTGATGAGCCGCTTTACCTGCAAATACGCAACCAGATTATCGCCGCCATTGCGCGTGGTGAGTTGGAGCCGGGCGCGGCGCTACCGTCGGTACGTGCGCTGGCGAGCGACCTCGGCATCAACCTGCACACGGTGAACAAGGCGTACGCGGTGCTGCGCGACGAGGGCTACGTGCTCATGCGCGGCCGCAGCGGTGCCTACATTGCCGACCCCTGCGAGGACGACCGCGCCGACCGTGCGCGCATTGAGCTGGCGAAAATGGAGGACGAACTGTTCGAGCTGGCGCTGGCGCACCGTGCACGCGGCGGTAGTTGGGGTGAGTTCTTGGAGTGCGCTCAAGCCCAGGTGGCGCGCGCGTACGGCGCCGGCGAACGCCCGGAGGAGCGAGCCGCGCGCGAGGCTCGCAGCGCCGAGCAGGCGAAGGCGGGCGAGCCCGGGAACATCGAGCGCGCCGCTTCCAGCGCGCCTGCATTCAGGGGAGGTGTATCGTAAGTGGTGGATGAGGCGTTCGACCCCACCGTGATGGTGGTGCTTATGATGCTGCTTTTGCCCGTGACCGGCGCATTCATGGCGGTGACGCCGTACCTCATGCGTCGCGGCGAGGTGTTCACCGTCACCGTGCCCACCGCCGAGCAGAAGGACCCATTCGTCCGTGGTCTCAAACGCCGCTACGCCGCCATTCTCCTGGTGTGCACGGCGGTGCTCAGTGTGGCGGGCATTGCATGCGCGGTGACAGGCGCGTTCGGCGCAGCATTCGCCCTGATGGTGGTGGGTATGCTGGCGCTCACGGCCGGCGGTTACGCGCTCATGCTGTTCTATCGCGCGAAAATGAACGCGTACAAGAAGGAGCGTGGCTGGACAGCCGATGCGCAGGAGGCCGTCGCCGTGGTGGGCGAGCAGCCCGTTCCGCGCGCCATCTCGCTCAAGTGGAACCTGCTGTACCTGCCCGTGATGGCGCTTACGCTGCTCATTGGCGTGGTGGGGTACGCGCACATGCCCGATATGATTCCCCTGCACATGAATTTCGACGGCACGATTAACCGGTGGGAAGAGAAAACGCCGATGATCGTGTGGATGCCGGTGCTCATCCAGGCGTTCATAGCGGTGAGCTTCGCGTTTGCGCACTGGAGCATTGCGCGTTCGAAGAAGTGGGCCGAACCCGGCGCGCCCGCCACGTCGGCGCTAGCGTATGGCCTGTTCGCACGCGCGCAGAGCATCTTTTTGCTGGCTGGTGGCCTGGTGATAGACACTGCGATGATTGCTATGCCGCTGTCGTTTATGGATGTGATTACGCTTGGACAGGCCGGTGTGTTTGTGGCGGTTGCGGCCGTCATACTGTGCGTGGGTGGCATGGGCGTGAGCGCGGTGTACGGTCAGGCGGGTTCGCGCGTGTTCAAACGCATGCAAACGTCCGACCGACTGCTGGTGGATGACGACCGCTACTGGAAGTTCGGCGTGTTCTACTACAACCCCGACGACGCAAGCCTTTTTCTGCCTGAACGCTTCGGCGTAGGCTGGACCCTCAACTTCGCCCGCCCCGCCATCTGGGCCATCGTAGCCGGAGGCGCCCTGGTAACACTAGCCTTCATAGTGGCGGTGACGGTGATGTTCTAGGGCCGGCTGCTTCACCTGGTCACGAACTGTTGCCAGATAAGGAAAACTGGCAACAGTTCGTGACCAGGTGAGCAAGGTCCAGAAACGACGGTGTTCTAGCCAAATCGAAGTGGCGCATCTTCTCCCTGTTGAGCGTGTGCGCTTCGCGCGTGCCGCCTCTTGGGGATTCGTGTATAGTAGAACCAATGGCACAGGGGAGGGATGTCATTGGAAACCGCCTACTTGCACGAATATATCGTGTTCTCGCGTTCGCTCAACTTCGCTCAAGCAGCAACTGAGCTGTTCGTGTCGCAGCCGACGCTGCGCGCCCATATCCATGCGCTTGAAGATGAGGTGGGCGCGGCTCTTACCATCAAGCGCAACGGGGCGCTTGAGTTATCGCCGACGGGCAAGCTGTTCCTGAAGAAGGCGCGTGCCATCGTGAAGTTGACGGAGGAAAGCGTTGAGGAATGCCGTGCGTTTTCGGCCGCATCGTCGTCGTTGGTGGTGGGGACGCTCGATTATCCGCCGTTTGAGGAAGTACTGGTGCGCGCTCTTGCAGCGTTTCGCCAAGATTGTCCTGATCAGCACATTGAGATACTGTTCGCCTCCGGAACCTATGCCAACGTGGAGTCGGTGGTGGACGGCAAGGTAGATCTTTCCATCTTCGCGCACGTGCAGCGACCGGAGGACAATGGCATTCCGCAGCCCGTGTCTATGCCCGACGGCGTGGCACGTTTCTACTTTGAGACGGGCGAATGCCGTTTCTGGATGAATCGCTCGTGTCCGCTGTTTGAGCAAGAACGTATTACCGCGCGTGACCTGGATGGCTATACGCTGCTGCTTGGCAACTCTCAGAACATGGTGGCGGCGGGTGAGGCGGTGTCGTCGTGGTTTTCGCGTGCTGGTGCCCACGTCGAGCCCGATAATCAACCATGCACGAATTACCTGGACTTGTATCTGTCGGGTCTGGGCGAGACGTTTGGCATTGCGCTGGCCGGGTCGCACTCGGGGTTGCGTACAAGTCCCGACATCAGGATTTTTGCCGTTGAGGACTTCACCATTCCGTGCGATTTGCACGTGTTGAGTAACGAGGCGCGGCTCGACCCCTGCGGGAAGGCCTTTCTTGAGCAGCTGCGCGCGATTGCTGCGCCGGACCATTCATCTGACGGTGGCGAATAACGCGCCGCGCCCCCGGCATCGTGTGTGACACCGGGGGCGCAGGGCGAGGGAGGGAGTGCGCGCGACCGTGTGTCGCAGGTGTGTCTACTTCGCGTCGATGATACTGCCGGCAGCCATGTAGCCGCCCACGAACGACAGCCCGATGTCGCCGTAAATGCCGTTGAACGGCTTGCCCGCGATGTTGTTCTCGCCGTTCGAGCCGCCTGCGGTATGCCATCCGGCGTACAGGCCGTCAATGACAGCGCCATCCGTGTCGATGACCTGCATCTTCGAATTGATGCGCAGCCCGCACTTCGTGGCGAACAGGTTGCCGCCAATCTTTGCGCCGTAGTAGGGCGGCTCTTCGATGGGGATGAGCCACGAGGGGTCGTACTTGTAAGTGGGGACGGTGTCTTCGCCGGCCGCACATGCCGCGTTCCAGTCCTTCACCGCTTGCACGAGCACGCCTTCGCGCAGGCCAAGCGCTTCTTCCAGTTCCTCAATGGTGTTGCATTCCTTTACGGCGCCCGCATCTACCATGAGTTGGAAGGCGTTGCGCCAGTCGCGCTGCCACTCGGGCACACGGTCGATGAGCGGATCGTCTTCCGGGATGACTTTGCCCACGCGACACACCGACTGGCCGAAATAGTTTTCGCCCACAAGTTTCTCGAATTTGGAGTCGAAGCACACATAGGTGCGCCCGCCCGGCTGGCTCATTTCCACTGCCCCTTGGTCCGTGAGGGCTGTGACCATGCTGTTCGGGTCGGTGTTGAGGAAGGGGTAGGACGATCCGGCCGTACTCAGGTAGGGAACGCGCTGTCCCATGCGGTTGATGAGCAGCCACGGCTGGCGCACCGCTTGGTTGCCGTCCTTGTTGACGTGCGCGTTCATGCTGGTGGCGAACTCGTCGTACGGCTCCCACTCCACGCTGCCGTCGAAGCAGGCCACCGAGTTGTAGCCGGACAGGTCGGCGCCCACGCCAAGACCCATGCGGATGCAGGCACCGTCGTTGTAGGGTGGCGTGGCTACGTTGACGATGCCGCGCAGGCACGTGGGCGTGTACTTGCTGAGCATGGCGCGGTTCATTTCGAAGCCGCCGGCGGTGAGCAGCACGCCTTTGGTGCCGTGGTAGAACTTTTCGCCGTCGGCCGTTTTGGCTTTGACACCCACGACGGTGCCGTTGTCGACGACGAGCGCGAGCGCCTCGGTGCTGGTGTGGATATCCACACCATGATTCTTCGCCGTTTCGGTCATCATTTCGAAGGGGAAGTGCATGATCTCGATGGAGTTCTTCGCAGTGATCTGGCCGTTCCAGTAGAGGCTCTTCATGCCGGCGGGGCCCTTACCTGCGGGTGCCCACGGCACCTCAAGGGCGTCGGCCATCCAGTCGATGCACTGCGGACCTTCGACGGCCATCGCGTACAGGAGTTCCGGATCCACCGTCATCTGCTGGAGGTCGTTCACGTAGGCGACCACTTTGTTGGGATCGTAGGGGAAGCTGGGGTAGGCCCACTCCACCTCGTTGGCCAGGCGGTGGCCGCCGAAGTTGACGAACATGCCGCCGTAGGATGAGGTGCCGCCCGTCTTTTCGTTCTTCTCGAGCATGATAACCTTCATGCCGGCGTCCACGAGGCGCACCGACCCGGTGATGCCGCCGCCGCCCGAGCCTACGACGATGACGTCGGCTTCAAAGTCCCAGGTGGCCGGGGGCTCGACGGGCTCGATGGGAGCGGCGGCCGCCTCGAAGGCGAGTTGCGCTTTATCGACAGCGCCTTCCTTGCCTGAGGTACCGGAGCCTCCGGTGGGTGCGCACGCTGCGAGTGCTCCGCCAGCGGCGGTAGCTACCGTTGCGGTTGCGGCAGCCTTGAAGAAGCTACGCCTGCTGAGGGTGTGCTTGCCGTTTTGGTTGGATTGGGATTGCTGATTGCTGTTTGTGCTCATGATACCCCTCCTTCTTTGATGTCCCCTCCAAGGGATGCTTGTATAGTAAGGGTACGTTTACCTGGGGTAAGGGAGGGAAATCGGCGCTGTGGACGGAAGTCGTACAACGCGTGAAAGAAAATCCGCGGCGGGTGCGGTTTTTCTTTCGGCTCTTTTGTTGTGGTGGTGCGGGTTGGCTTGTGGGCGCGGCCTTCTCGTGGAGCGGGGGCGGGGGGTTGTGGCTTGCGTTATAATCGCCTGCGAACAACGGCGAATGAAGGACGGATGGGCATGGCGTTTTTGCTGGGTTGCGAGAAGGTGCGGGTGGAGTTCCCTACGAAGACGGTGTTCGAGGGGGTGTCGCTCGGCGTGGATGAGGGCGACCGCATTGGTATCGTGGGGCGCAATGGCGACGGGAAGTCGACGCTGCTTGCGCTGCTGGCGGGGGCGCTTGAGCCTGATGACGGCCGCGTGCTGCGCAATGGCACCGTGCGCGTGGGCATGCTGGGGCAGACCGACGCGCTTGACCCTGAGGCCACGGTGGGCGAAGCCATCGTGGGTGATCTGCCCGAATACGAGTGGGCGGGTGATGCGCGCATTCGCGACATCATTGCGGGGCTTGCGCGCGACATTCCGTGGGACGCGCGTGTGGGCACGCTTTCGGGCGGGCAGCGTCGGCGTGTTGACCTGGTGCGATTGCTCATCGGCGACTGGGATGTGCTTGCGCTTGACGAGCCTACGAACCACCTGGACGTGCGTGCCATCACCTGGCTGGCGGGGCACCTGAAGAACCGCTGGCGCGCGGGACAGGGCGCGCTGCTGGTGGTCACGCACGACCGCTGGTTCCTCGACGAGGTATGTTTGCGCATGTGGGAGGTGCATGACCGCACGGTGGAGCCGTTCGAAGGCGGCTTCTCGGCCTACATCATGCAGCGCGTGGAGCGCGACCGGTTGGCAGCGCTTGCCGAGCAGAAGCGCCAGAACGAACTGCGCCGCGAGTTGGCGTGGCTCTCGCGCGGGGCGCGGGCGCGCGCGACGAAGCCGAAGTTTCACGTGGCTGCCGCCCAGGCGCTCATTGCCGACGTGCCGCCGTTGCGCGATGAGCTGGCCTTGAAGCGTATGGCCATGGCGCGGCTCGGCAAGCAGGTGGTGGACTTGGAGCACGTCACCGTGCGCTTCGACGGACGCGAGGGACCGGTGCTCGATGATGTGGACTGGATCATCGGCCCTGGTGACCGCTATGGCATTGTGGGTGAAAACGGTACGGGCAAAACCACGCTGCTGCGTGTGATTCAGGGCTTGCAAGCGCCCACGTCCGGGCGCGTGAAGATTGGCCAGACCGTGCGGTTCGCCGTGCTGTCTCAGCATCTGGACGACCTTGCGCGCTTCGGCGACGATCGCGTGCGCCAGGTTATCAGCCGTTACAGTCGCCGCACCATGCTCGACGGCAAAGAGATGACGCCCGCGCAACTGCTGGAGAAGCTGGGGTTCACGCGTGCCGACCTCAACGAGCCGGTGTGCGACCTGTCCGGCGGCCAAAAGCGCCGTCTTGCCTTGATGCTGATTCTGCTGGACGAGCCCAACGTGCTCATCCTCGACGAGCCGGGCAACGACCTGGACACCGACATGCTGGCTGTGGTGGAGAACCTGCTGGATAGCTGGCCCGGCACGCTGCTTCTGGTCACGCACGACCGCTACCTCATGGAGCGCGTGACCGACCACCAGTTCGCCCTGATGGATGGTAAGTTGCGGCATTTGCCGGGCGGGGTTGATGAGTATTTGAAGCTGGCGGATGAGCGGGAGGCGACCTGTTCCGGCATGGGGGCTGGCGATCGTCGGCAGGCACGCAGTCGCTCGGACAGTCCTGCTCGCACGAAGCGTCCACAGGACGCTTCGGCTCGTGCGGAACTCGCTTGGTGCGCACCTACCGACGCTCACCCCGAGACAGAGAGCGCTCGTCCGCAGCTTTCCGGAGGAGAGATACGGACGTTGCGCAAACTCATGCAGTCGAACGAGCGGAAGGTGGAGACGCTGAAGGGGAAGATTGACGAGGTTCGTGCGCAGATGGCCGCCGCCGACCCCACCGACTTCACCGCCCTCGGCAACTTCCAATCCCAGATCAACGACCTCCAACAACAAATAGACACCCTAGAAGAAGAATGGCTAGAAGCCGCCGAAACCCTAGGGGAGTAGAAGGTACAGGAGTCCATAATTAAGAAAAGGGCCATTTCTTAATTATGGACATTCTTTAGGTAAAGAAATGAGCGTAGCGCGTTCTTTGTGATACGAGATTTTTCATCTGATGCCGCAACTGCTTGAGTATTGCGGCATCAGATGTAGAGCGTTGTTAGTTCCGCGGTTGCTCGCCGTGGGTGGTGTCGCCTTCTTCGGGGGTGCGGGACCAGGGGTCGGACTGGGCGGTGTCGGACTGGGCGTATTTGATCCAGGCGTCCTCTTGGCGGGCTTCGGCAATCCAGTCTTCTTTTGACTTCGACAGCACGCTGCCTACGAGGCACACGACGGCGCACAGGATGCCGCCCACGGCGAATGCGATCCAACTGATGGCGAACCCGCCCTGCCCGCTGCGGATGGCGTCTTTGATTTCGAACTTGTCCATGCCAGCCCAGCCGCCCATCTGGTCGAACAGTGGCACGAAGCCCCACACCAGAAACACGATGGTGGCCAGTAGCATGATGATGCCGCACGCTACACCCATGAGTTGCTCGGCGCGCAGTTGCTCCGGAGACTTCACGACGGCGTTCGGCGGCAGGTCGGCACCGAGGTCGCTGCGGTGTGCGATGTAGGTGAGCTCGGAGAGGTCGTATTTCGATTTCTGCATGCCGGCCCAGATGAGCAGGCCCACGGCTACGGCCATGATCAGCATGAACGGTGCAATAAGGAGGTCTTCAACCACAATTCCAAACGGCATGAAAGTGTCATCTTCGGGCGTGAGCCCAACAAGCATGATGACATCAAGCAGAATGAGCCCCACGCCTGCTGCAATCTGGAGGGGGAAGCGACGGCTGGCGCGTTCGAGCGTTTCGGCATCGTAGCGCGGTTCGATGGCGGGGTTGCGGCGCTTGAACTCGCTGTGGTTCAGGCCGGCCATGACAAGGAGCACCACGCCAACCACGACGAATGACAGCAGCGCGACTGCTTGTATGTTATCGGGAAGGTGCAGCGCCTCGGCAATGCTTGTCATTCCTACGCCCGTAAGGATGCAGGCCACGCCCGCAACGATAGACGCGTCATAGCGGTTCATGTGGCGGTCGTAGCGCTCGGTGTCGCCCTCCTTCGCCACGCTCACGGCGCCGCGCAAAAGATCATCCATGCTTACGTGGAAAAGGTCGCACAGCACGAGCAACTTTTCCATTTCCGGATAGTTCGTGCCCGCTTCCCACTTGCTCACGGTCTGGCGCGACACGCCCAGCTGCTCGGCGAGGCCTTCCTGCGTGATGCCGTAGTGCTGGCGCAAGTAGACAAGATTTTCGGCGAAACTCATGGGTAGTCCCTTCTTTGTGTTCGAATGCATCATACCCGAAGCGCCGGTCGGCCGAAGCGGCGCCTTCGATGTCTTGTATAATGCCCGCGCACCCCCGCCCGCTCCACCAACCTGAGCGCGCGTTTCAAGAATTTTCGCGCACGCTCAGGTTTACATTGGCTGTGAACTGGTGGTTTAAGGCAGTAATCATTTTCGCGTTATTCCCGCAAAGCAAGTTGACAACGTATACTCTGCTTAGTATAGTGAGTTTACAACGTAAACTCTTGTAAGGAGACGGATATGGCTATGACGGCATCGGCAATTAGGTTCGCTCCTGAAGAGAAAGAATGGATTACCTCATTTGCCGAAATGAACGGTACAACTTTTTCTGCTCAGGTCAGGCAGTGGACGCTTGAACGTCTTGAAGATGAGTTGGACGCGCGCGATTTGCAGGCGGCCATTGACGAGGATGATGGCACGCGCGTCTCGTGGGACGAGGTTAAGCGCGATCTCGGTTTGGCGCTCTGATGGGATACCGGGTTGAGTTGACGAAGCGGGCTCAGAAGCAGCTTACCTCTCTTGATCGAAAGACGCTTCTTCTGGTGGCTTCGTTTATCGACAAGGAACTCAATGGGTGCGATGACCCACGCACACTTCCCAGTGCAAAAAAGCTGCAAGGCGTGGAAGATGGATGGCGCTGGCGAGTTGGGACGTATCGCATTCTGGGGAAGGTTGATGATGGGCGCGTCATCGTGGAAGTGTTCAAGGTGGGTCATAGGCGCGAGGTGTATCGAAGCCTGTGATTTAGTGATTCCGCGGTTGAGATGTGGGGCGCTATAGTCCCTCGTGGCTTTCGGTGGTTACGTGGGCGGTGGGGTCGTTGAAGATGGCGCGGTTCAGGGTGCCGGAGGTGTTGGCGGCGGTGATGCCGGCTACCATGGAATCGCTTACGTTGAGGGCTGTGCGGCCCATGTCGATGAGCGGCTCCACCGACGCGAGAATGCCCACAATCTCAATGGGCAGCCCCATGGTGCCCAGCACGATGAGCGAGGCGAAGGTGGCGCCGCCGCCCACACCCGCTACGCCGAACGAACTGATGGTGACCACCGCCACCAGTCCCGCCACGAACGCAGGTGAGAACACGTCGATGCCCACGGTGGGCGCGATGATGGTGGCTAGCATGGCGGGATAGATGCCGGCGCACCCGTTCTGCCCGATTGACATGCCGAAACTGGCCGAGAGGTTCGCCGCGGCTTCATCCACGCCGAGGGCATTCTCCTGCGTCTCTATGTTGAGCGGCAGCGCGCCGGCGCTTGAGCGCGCGACGAACGCGAAGCTGAGCACGGGAAACGCCTTCTTGAAGTAGCGTAGGGGGTTTGTGCGGTTCGCCAGCAGCACGGCTGCGTGCACCAGGAACATGAACGCGATGGCTGCGTACGACACCAGCACAAACTTGCCGAGGTCGAGGATGGCGGTGTAGTCGCTTGTGGCCATAACGTGCGCAATGAGCGCGAGCACGCCGTAGGGTGCGAGCCCCACCACCATGGTCACGATGCGCATGACTATCCCATACAAGCTGTCGATGAGCTGCTGGAAGAACGCGGCTTGGACTGAGTCGCGGTCGCGCAGGCGCAGGTAGGCCACGCCCACGATGGCGGAGAAGATGACCACGGCAATGGTGGACGTGGGGCGGCTTCCGGCTAGGTCGGCGAACACATTGGTGGGGATGAACGAGAGGATTTCCTGCGGCAGCGTGAGGTTTTCTACCTGCTGTTGGCTGCTTTGGAGGGCGGTAACTGCGCTGGGATCGGGGGCGGCGTTGGCGGTGAATGAGGCGCCTGCAAGTCCCGTCAACGCTGCTGCCGCCCAGCCGGTGAGTGCGGCGATGGCGACGGTGCCCAGCAGTACCGCTAGCACGACGGCGCTGATGTGACCGAGCCGCTCGGTCACCTTCGTGCGCGTGAACGCGCCCACGATGGCCACAAAAATGAGCGGCATCACCAGCATCTTCAGCAGCGCAATGTAGCCTTGGCCTATGACGGCAATCCAGTCGAGCGCCACAGTGGCGGCCTCGCTGCCGCGTCCGAGCGCCAGTTGTATGCCCACGCCGAGCGCAATGCCCAGCCCGAGCGCCGTAAACACCCGAGGCGTGAAGCCCACGCCGCGCTGTTTCATGAACTTGAGCAGGCCAAGCAACACTGCGAACACGGCAAGCGTAACTATGATAGGTACCAAGGTTTCTGCGGGCACGGATTCACCTTCGGACGTTGTGGCTTTGTGGAGCGTCGACTCATCGTGATGGGCCGACAGGGAACGAGTATGAAAGCTTCGTCTGACGCGCGCCGAGGTCGTGCGGCTTCTGCCAACGTCTCGATGGCAAATTGTTCCAAGGGCGAAGCGCGGCCAGTTGACGCTTTGCGCGCGGCGCGGTATGCTGCTGGGCGTTGTGCTCACCACTTGGGAGGGCTCATGATTCTCTGTAGAGCTGCCGCTCCGCGCGCTTATCGCCGATGAAGCATCGCACGGAGCAGGGACGGACATACTCATCGGCATCAGGAGGCGCGCCGCGTAAGGCCGCGCTTCGTCGTTGATGCCAGAATGCCGGAAACCTTGAGCGCCGCGGATGACTTCATCTGCGGCGTTTTTTTTGTTCCGATGGCTTGTCAGCCATCGGAACGCCTCGCCGCTGCGAAGCCTTGAGGCACTCCGCCTTGGCGCTCCAAGCCCTCCTCGCGTACCGCAGTACGCTTCGTCGGACTTTCACGCCAATTCGAAGCACCTCAAGGCTTCTCGCTGACTTTTTTGAAACCGGTGAGTTTTTCGTTTTCGTATTCTCCGATCAACGAGGTGAACTGTGTCGAATTCTGCTGTTTCTTTTACTGAGGGGCCTCTGTTACGGCGGCTTATTGTGTTTGCGTTGCCGCTGATGGCGTTGAACTTGCTGCAATATGTGTATCAGACGGTGGATATGGTGGTGGTTGGTCAGGTGGTGGGCGATGTGGGGCTGGTCGCCATTTCGAACGCCACGAACGCGGCCTATCTGGTGAGTGCGTTTGTGATGGGGCTGACCGCCGGCGGTGGTGTGGTGGTGGCGCGCGCGGTAGGTGCGGGCGATGTTGCTGGTAAGCGGCGTGCCTACGCGGCCACGCTGCTGGTGGCGGTGGTGGCTGCGGGGCTTTTGGCTGCGGTGGGTGCGGTGCTAGCGCGACCGGGGTTCACGGCGAACGCGGTGCCGGCTGAGGCGCTTGATGCGGCGGTGGCGTACACGCAGGTGGTGTGCGCGGGGTGCGTGGGGCCGTTTCTGCTGAATGCGGCAGCCGCATTTCTGAAAGCGCACGGCGACGCGCGCACGCCGCTGGTGCTGGTGGGAGTGTCGGCGCTCGTGAATGTAGCGCTTGACCTGGTGCTGGTGGGGCCTGCGGGACTCGGCGTGGTGGGCGCTGCGTACGCCACGGTTGTCGCGCAGGGTGTGGCGGCCGTGGGTGCGTTGGTGGCGGTGTGGCGACGCTATCCCGGTGGGCGGGTGCTCTCGGGCGGGGGCATGCGCGGCTCGCACTTTGGCGCGGCTGCAGTGGCTGTGTTGCGTGTAGGCGTGCCCTCTGCGGTGCAGATGGCGGTGGTGAACTTATCGTATGCGCTAGTCACGGGATTGCTCAACCGCTACGGTACCGACGTGGCGGCTGCGGCGGGTGTCGGGCTGCAAATCAGCACCGTGGCGGGGCTTCCGTGTTGGGCTATCGGCCAGGCCATCACGACGGCCGCCGCGCAGAACGCGGGTGCTGCGCTACCCGCTCGTGTTCGTGAGGTCGTACGCCTCGGTGCGCGGTTCAACGTAGGTGTGACCATGGGCATCCAAATTCTCATCCAGCTGTTGGCGCCCGTCATTGTGGCGGCGTACGGCCTGGTAGACGGCACGGCTGCGCATGACATTGCCGTGCTGTACCTGCGCATCACGTGCAGCGTGAACGGCCTGTTCTACGCCGCCATGTTCA
>DSLMC04103__coassemble_678_pt1 | contig 21203 bp, 15 predicted proteins | sample DSLMC04103__metabat2_high_PE_001 | metagenome-assembled genome bin DSLMC04103
GGGGCTCACCAGCCTCTTTTCTTCTGTGTGCTGGCATTTTTGGTGGTGCTTGCGGCGCTCTTTCTATCCAGCAACGCGAATATGCGCACCGGATGGGGCTTTGTGCGTCCGGGCGAACCCGATGCAACCAAAGGCGAAAGTCGTATCTGCGAAATTATTGGCCAGGAGTATGGCCTAACGCTGCGCGAGCGTGAGATCATGCAGTGCATCGTGGGCGGAAAATCGCGCAAGGAGATTGCGGAGGAGTTGTTTATCACCTCCAACACTATTAAGACGCACTTGCACAATTTGTATGGCAAGCTGGATATTCATTCCGAAAGCGAATTGAAGAAGTTTGTAGCGCGTCGTGAGAAGATGCTTTCGACTGCCGACGACCCCGCGCTGGTGTCGTAGGCGAGGACGCGGGCGTTGGAGGGGCCGCTGGCGAGGGGGCGGTGTTGGGGGCGCTTGAGTCGTGCTAGAATTCCTGGCGAATGAAGTTGCTTGCGGTTGCGCGTTCCGGGCGAGCGCGCAGATGGGGGCATGATGACCAGGATATTCTCGCACACGCGGCCGATTGCAGCCGACGTGGTTGATGCGTTTTGCACGTTGCAGAAGGGCTTCACCGACCAGTTCGTCTATTACGACAAACAGCGCGCCTGCCGCTACTTGGGGCTGGGGCGTTGTATCGCGCTGCCCACGCTCGACGACGCCGAAAGCGAGCTGGAGGGCCCGGTGGCGCAGCCACCCATCTTTTTCTCGTTCAATCGCTTTGACGCGGAGAACCCCGCGCCCACCGATGAGCTGTTCGAGGCGTTCCCACGGCTGAAGTTTATGCTGCCGGAGATTGTGCTCATCGAGAACGAGCGCGGCACGCTTCTGCAGGTGAACTCGCTCGGCCCGGTGTACGCCGGGCGCATCGAGCGGTTCGAGCGCCAGGCGCTGGCCGCGCCGCCGCGTCAGCGCACGTCGATTCCCTATCGGTTGGAAGTTGACTCGCGCGAGGCGTGGCGCGATGCTGTGGGGGCAGGGCTTGCGGCCATCGACGAGGGGCGCGTGGACAAGGTGGTGCTATCGCGGCGCCAGAAACTGGTGGCTGAGCACCCCTTTTCGTCGAAAGATTTGCTGGTGAACCTTATTGACGGCCCGGCGCGCGGCACGGTGCTGCTGTATCGCTATGCCGACGTGTTCTTCTGCGGCTGCACGCCCGAGTTGCTGGTACGCAAGCAAGGCACGCAGCTGGAGAGCATGTGTCTAGCGGGCACGTGCCCCGCGGGCGGCTCGTCGGAGGAAGGCGAGCGCCTGGCGGCCGAACTCATGGCCGATGCGAAAAACCGCGCCGAGCACGACTATGTGGTGCAGTTCATCCGCGAGGTGTTCCGCCGCACGTGTTACGACGTGGAAGTGCCCGCTGAGCCGGGTATTCTGCCGCTCACGCACGTGCAGCACCTGTGCACGCCCGCGCGCGCCCGTGTGCTGGAGGGCGTGGATTTGTGGGAGATGAAGGGCGACCTGCACCCGACGCCCGCCGTGGCCGGCACGCCGGTGGGCGAGGCGAAGATGCTCATTCGCGGCATTGAGACGTACAACCGCGGTTTCTTTGCGGGCGCGTGCGGCTACGTGGACGGCGACGGCGACGGCGAGTTCTCAGTGGCGCTGCGCACGGGCGTGTTCGACGGCGAGATCGGCTGGGTTTACGCCGGTTGCGGCATCGTGGCCGGCAGCGTCGCCGATGACGAATACGACGAAATCTCCGCCAAACTCCGCACCATCCTGAGCGCTTTCGACGGAGAAGGTGACGCACGATGAGCGCCGCTGATCCGGCGACGACTGCCCTCTTCCTGGGCGCGTTTTTTGACGAGTTGACGCGGTGGGGCGTGTACGATGTGGTGGTGAGTCCGGGGTCGCGGTCGACGCCGCTAGCCATGACAGCTTACGAGTTGTCGCGCCGTGCGCCCGAGCGGTTGCGCCTGTTCGTGGACGTGGACGAGCGCGGCGCGGCGTTTTTCGCGCTGGGGATGGCGAAGGCGAGTGGTCGACCGGCGGCCGTGATCTGCACGTCGGGGACGGCCGTGGCGAACTACTATCCGGCGGTGATGGAGGCGAAGTCCTCGCGTGTGCCTCTGGTGGTGCTGACGGGCGACCGCCCGCCACGGCTGCAAGAGTTGGGTGCGCCGCAGACCTGTGACCAGTTGAAAGCCTTTGGCGATCACGTGCGTGCGTTTCGCCAGATGCCGCTGCCGACGGCTGACGCTGCGGCGCTCGCGTTTGCGCGCCAGGCTGCGCGGGAAGCGGTGATTGCTGCTGGTGGTGGGGCTGCTGAGGCGGCTGAGTCGCGCATCGCGGGTGCGTGCCTTGGCGGGCCCGTGCACCTCAATTTTCCGTTTGATGAACCGTTGAAGCCCGATTTTTCAGTGGAAGGCCTGTTCGAGGCGGGGCGTCGGCCGAATGTTTCACGTGAAACATTCGTTCCTGTTTCGCAGCAGCTGGCGCCGGATGCGATTGCGCGTGTGGCTGAACTGCTTGCGGGCCGTCGCGCGCTCGCGCTGGCGGGGGAAGGCACGTGTGCGACCGATGCTGAGGCGCGTGACGTACTGGCGTGGGCACACGCGTTCAACCTACCGCTTCTGGCTGACCCGCTTTCGGGCCTGCGTCGCTTCGACGACGCGCTTGTTATCGACAATTACGACAGCTTGCTGAGTGTGGGCGGCGAGGCTCCAGACGAGTTAATACCCGAGGTCATTGTGCGGTTCGGCCGCTATCCGGTGTCGAAGAAGGCTACGCAGTTCACCGCCGCCTGTGGGGCGTTGCAGGTGGTGGTAGATCCGCTGGAAACGCGCGACTGCAATGCGGCTACCGACGTGTACGTTCCGTGCGAACCGGTCGCGTTCGCGCGCTCGCTGTGCGCGGCAGCGCCAGCGGAGGCATCAATCTCCTGTGAATTCGCCGATACCTGGACAGCTGCCAACGATGCCGCGCGCGAGCGCATCGTCGCGGCAGGCAACCAGGAAGAAGGTTTCGAGGGCTCGTTTGTCCGCCGCATCCTTGAGCTCGCGCCTGAAGAGTCGTGCCTGTTCGCGGCCAACTCTATGAGCATTCGCGCGCTCGACACGTTCTATCTGAAAGGCGAGAAGCGCCTGACTGTGCTCTGCAACCGCGGGCTCAACGGCATCGACGGTACCACGTCCACGGCGCTTGGCGCGGCGCAGTCATTCGCGCAAACCACTTTCCTCACCGGCGACCTCACGCTGCTGCACGACCTGAACGCCCTCGCGCTCCAGCGCGAACTGCGCGTGCAGCGCGCCGCAGGTGGCAGCGCTCCCAGCATCATTATTGTGCTGCTGAACAATAACGGCGGTGCCATTTTCGACATGCTGCCCCAGAAGTCGGAAGACGCCTACTTCGAGCGCCTGTTCCTCACCCCGCAAGACGTGAACTTCGAAGCTGCGGCCCAGGCGTTCGCTGTGCGGTACCAGCGCACCAGGTCACTCGCCGAGTTCGACGCCGCCTACAAAAACGCACTGGGCACCCCCGGCATCACCCTCATAGAAGTCCCCATCCCCCTCCAAGGCCTCAAATCCCGCTACGCCCCCTGCTGGTAGGGGGCAGGCACGCCTCGAACATAAAGTGTGACGCGCTTCGCGCTGCCGATTACGCCAAGTGTTTCTCGCGTCCCTTGCTTTATGACGCGGGCTGACCGACGTGAAAGCAAGACCTTACAAAAGGCATAACCTCCGTAGGGGTGCTCTCCAGAGCACCCGTTCGCGCAAAGCGCGAAAACGCAGGTCACGGTTGGATTCTCCGCCTTCGGCGGAGCGGGTGCTTCCCTAAAGGGACTAGGCGCTACGCGCCGTCGCTGAGAGCACCCCTACGGAGATGGCCAAACAAGTACGTTAACCATGGGAGAGCATGCCCTCGTCATAGTGGTGGGGAGGCGCATAACATCCTGGCGTATTAGCCAGCGCGAAGCGCGTCACTCTATTGCGTAGCGGGAGTTGCAGCCCTCCCAACGAGCAACAAGTGTTGCAACAAAAAAGGGCCCCGCGTGGCAGGGCCCTTCGACATACTTTGAACAACCAAAAGCCAGACTTACATCCCCAGCAGCCCTTGCAGCGACGTGATAAAGCTGGACATGTTGCGGTAGCACATGAATAGCGTGATGATGATAATCACGACGCCCGCGCAGTTCGCGAAGATGTGGTTGCGCCATTTGCCCAGGTCTTTGCCGTTCGCGCAGTAGATCACGAAGAACGCCATGATGGGCAGCAGGATGGCGTTGGCCGCCTGCGCCACCAGGATGAGTTCGGTCGGGCTCTTCCCCAGCGCGATAGCCATGATGCAGCCCGCCAGAAGCACGATGATCCAGATCAGCTTGAAGCGCAGATCCTTCGTCGTCTTCTTCCAGCCTAGCACGCCGTTCACCGCATACGCAGCCGAGAACGACGCCGTGATGGCGCTTGAGAAGCCGGCGCACAGAAGGCCCAGGCCAATCATCCACGTGGCCCACGAACCCAGCAGCGGCTGCAGCGCCAGCGCCATGTCTTTGCCGTTTGTCACCACGGTGTCGGTGCCGTAAATGTTGGCGGCGGCGCACACGAGGATGGCCATGGAAATGATGCCGCCCAGGCCAATGCTGAGGATGGTGTCGAAGCGCGCGTCGGACACCTGCTCGGGGTCCTTGAAGCGCTCGGACGCGCCGGATGCGTGCAGGAACAGGTTATATGGCACGATGGTGGTACCAATGAGGCCCACCGCCGTCAGGATGCCCTTCGAACCTTCCTCGGGCAGCGTGGGCACAAACAGGCCGGTAGCGATGGCACCCCAGTCCGGGCTCGACGCGATGGCGGTCACGAAGAACACCACGCCCATGAACACGACGATGGCCGTCAAAATGACTTCCACCACCTTGTACGAGCCAATCCACATGGCGATGAAGGCCAGCACGCCCAGCACAATAACAATGGGAATCAGCGGCATATCAGGCATAACAGCCTGAATACCCAGAATACCGCCCGTGATGTTGCCCGTTTCGTACGCGATGTTGCCCACAAAAATGGCGATGATAACAATCACGATAGCAATCCACATGAGTGCCTTGTTGGGAATACGATCGCGAATGTTTTCACCCAGTCCCTTGCCCGAGACAATGCCCACGCGCGACGCCATCTCTTGGAAAATGATGGTGGCAACGGTGGCGAACAGAAGCGCCCATAGCATGGTGTAGCCGTAGCTGGCGCCTGAGACCGTGCAGGTGGTAACGGTGCCGGGGCCAATAAAACCAGCGGCCACGAGCGCGCCCGGGCCCACGTTTTTGAACTTCTGAGCCAGTGTGCTGCTCATACCCTCTCCTCTCTTTCGTTTCTTGAAGCGGTTGGTGCGACGATTTCTCCGTTCCGGGCGCCGCTCGGTTGTCTTCCCCCCTGCGGTATTTTCAACGCGCTGGCGCGCCGAAAAAGCGAGGGCGACCCGGTGAGATGCACCTACTTTATCAGAATAAAGACCACACGTACACGACGAACCGGCGGCCGCGCCCGTTCGAGTGGACTCGCGGGAAAGCGGCAGGGGGGCGGTTGACGCGGGTTCGTGGCCTTGGCTTGGGGCGACTCCGTGGAAAATGGCGGGAGGGGGTGCGCGAAAGCGCGTTTTAGGGGAAACTAGACGCACCATGAACGAGAGCCCTGCGAAACATACCCGCGTTGCCGCGCACCGCGCACCTGCCCCTAAGGGGAAAGGGTGGCGCGTGCTGCCGTCGGCCGTGGTAGTGGGATGTTTCTTCGCGCTGTGTATGCTGGTGGGACAGAGCTTTGCGGAAGTGGGCGACTTCTCGCAGATCATCGGCGGCTGGGGGCGCATGGGCGTCTCCGTGGCGAAGTTCGTGCTGTACGCGCTGGTGTTTGGCGTGGTGGCGAATGTGCTGTTTGAGTGTTTGGACCGGCGTGCGGCGCGGCGTGCGCGGGCTTACGCTGACGGTGGCGTGCGGTCGCCCAGCGCTGGCGCGGCGCGCCAAGTGCACCTGCCAACTCGCAACCCTGCTGTGGCGTTCCTCGATAAGCACCTATTCGGCTGCGTGCTGGCGCTGCTGCTGGTTTCGTGGGGCGTGTACCTGGTGGTATTCGCGCCGGGCTCGCTCACGTACGACGGCGCGCGCAGCCTCAACCAGTTCACCACCGACACGCGCCTGGAGAACCACCACCCGGTGCTCATGAACCTGCTGTATGGCGGCATCATGAATGCCGCGCGGATGGTGGGGCCTGACAACTTGGGGCTGTTCCTTATTGTGGTGCTGCAAACGCTGGCTTTGGCCTGGGCGTATGCCGCCATCATCAAGCAGGCGCGCACGCTGGGTTTGCCGCTGGCTGTGGCCGTGGTAGCCGCTTTGTACTTCGCCCTGTTCCCTGCGTGGGGCGTGCTTGTGCAGGATGTCATCAAGGACACTTTGTTCTGCGCCGTGTTGGCGCTGTTCGCGCTTGCCCTTACGCGTGTGATAATTGCGTCGTCGCAGCAGCCTGCTACCGTGTGGCAGTGGGCACTGCTGGGGGTGGCCGCCGCGCTGGTGGCGCTCACGCGCAACAACGGTATATATATAGTAGCCCCCACGCTTCTGGCTCTGGCTGTGCTGCTTGCCGTGCGAGGCCGTCATGCGCGTGTGCCGCGTGCACCACGCGCGCCACGCCCGGTGTGGCCGCGCGCCGCAGCCGTGCTGGCGGGCGTTGCTCTTGTGTATGTGGCGCTGACCAGCTTCATCTATCCCGCCGCCGGGGTGGACATGCGCGAGGAAAAAGAGATGCTGTCTATCCCCTTCCAGCAGACGGCGCGCTGCCTGCTGGAGCATCCGGACGACGTGACCCCCGAAGAGCGCCAGGCTATCGATGCCGTGCTACCCTTCGACCAGTTGCCGCAGCTGTACGACCCTCATCTGTCCGACCCGGTGAAGGAAACGTACAAGTTGCACAACAGCAAGGTGGAAGGCAGCTTCGACTACGCCGAGCAGCATCCCGACGCGCTCAAAACCTACCTTGTGGCCTGGGCGTCCATGGGGCTGCGCCACCCGCTCACCTACGTCGAGGCCACGGTGGCGAATACGTACGCCTACTTCTATCCGGGCGAAATCATCGACTGCGAGGGCACGCGCCCCGTGCTGCTGCTTGAGCAGATTGGCGAGCCTATCAACCTCACTTACGACGTGTCCTACCTCATGCCCGCGTCGGTGGTGGACGCCGCATCAGCCGCCGTACAGGGTACGCTGGAAACCCCCGTGCTGGCATTCCTCTACTCGCCGGCACCTTACGTGTGGCTGTTTGTGCTGCTGGTGGCCTACCTAGCGCACGCGCGCCGATGGGAGGGCCTCGTGGTGTGCCTCCCCGCAGCCATGCTGCTGCTCACCGTTTTGGCTGGCCCGCTGAACGGCCACCTGCGCTACCTCATGCCCCTCATCGGCCTCCTACCCCTCATGTGGGCCTTCGCCTTCGCAACAAGAAATCATCGGGAGCGATAACAAGTACCTCGCGGCCGCAGGCAGGTCAACTGCCTTTCGTGCCACATTAAGCGTTTTCGTGCCACGTTACTTGGTATACAATTGCAACGTTTTGCCAACGGCAATTTTGTACAAGACATAACGGGGAAGGCATGGTAATGGCGAAGGTGGAGCCAGGAACAAGTGCGGGCGCAATGGAGGGCGCGCCAAGCGGCGCGAAGCGCGAGCGGTTTGGATCGCGGCTGGGGTTCATCCTGATTTCGGCCGGCTGCGCCATTGGCCTTGGGAACGTCTGGCGCTTTCCCTATATCACTGGCGAGTATGGCGGTGCGGCGTTTGTGCTGATGTACCTGGTGTTTCTCGTTATTTTGGGCCTGCCCGTGATGGTGATGGAGTTCGCTGTGGGCCGCGCCAGCCAGAAAAGCGCGGCGCAGGCGTTCGACACGCTGCAGCCGTCGCGGAAGTGGCACTGGTTCTCGTGGTGGGGCTATATTGGGTGCATGGTGCTCATGATGTTCTACACCACGGTTGGTGGCTGGATGCTGTCGTTCGTGGTGAAGATGGCCACCGGCGCGTTCAACGGCCTGGATAGTGCCGGCGTGGGCGCGGTGTTTAACGACATGCTGGCGAACCCCACTGAACTGGTGGGTTGGATGCTCGTGGTGATTGTGCTGGGCTTTCTGGTGTGCAGCCTGGGCCTGCAAAAGGGCGTCGAGCGCATTACCAAAGTGATGATGGTGTGCCTGTTGGGCATTATGTTGGTGCTGGTGGTGCGCGCAGTTACGCTGCCGGGCGGCATGGCGGGCCTCGAGTTCTATCTCATCCCCGACTTTGGCAAGCTGTTCGCGGGCGCGACGCCCGCCGAGCAGTGGGCAACGTTTGGCGATGCCGTGTTCGCGGCCATGGGTCAGGCATTCTTCACGCTGTCGCTGGGCATTTCGGCCATGGAAATTTTCGGCAGCTACATTGGCAAGGAGCGCTCGCTCACGGGCGAGGCGCTGCGCATCTGCGGGCTGGACACGGCGGTGGCGCTTATGGCGGGCCTCATCATTTTCCCGGCGTGCTTCGCGTTCGCCGTGGAACCCGGCAGCGGTCCGGGGCTCGTGTTCGTCACGCTGCCGAGCGTGTTTGCGCAGATGCCGCTGGGGCAGCTGTGGGGCGCGCTGTTCTTCGTGTTCATGAGTTTCGCCGCGCTGTCCACCATCATCGCGGTGTTCGAGAACCTTATTAGCTGGTCAATGGATAAGTGGGGCTGGTCGCGCCGCACGGCCGTGGCGCGCACCGCCCTCATAGTGACCGTGCTTAGCCTGCCGTGCGCGCTTGGGTTTAACGTGCTGGCGGGCGTGCAGATTCCTGCCATCGGCGACATTCAGTCCATCGAGGATTTCATCGTGTCGAACAACCTGCTACCGCTGGGCAGCCTGCTGTACGTGCTGTTCTGCGTGACGAAGAGCGGCTGGGGCTGGGACAACTTCCTCGCCGAAGCTGACACCGGCACCGGCGCGCGCTTCCCCGCCTGGGCAAAGCCATGGCTGAAGTTCGGCATCCCGGTGCTGATCCTGGTGATTTTCGTCATGGGTTATGTGCCGAAATTCGCCGTCTGGCTGGGCATGGCGTAGCGGCGCGCATCAGCGTGACGTGTGCGGGCATGCGGGCTCGCTACGCTGCTCGGTTTACTGGGTGCCCGCCGCTTCGGTCGCTAGGGCTTCCAGCAGCGCTTGCATCTTGGGAATGGCGGGCAGGCTGTCTAGGTCGTAGCGGGCCGCCAAGGCTTGCATGTTGGTGAAGGCGATCTGCGTGCGGCCAGCTTCGTCTTCCCATACCGCTATGCGCAAGGGCAGTTCAATCGCGATGCGCTGATCGGCCTGCATGAGGGCGGTGCCCACCGCGGGCGCGCCGAACACTACAACCGTTGTGGGCCGCAGGTCGAGGCCGGCTTCCGTGGCGTTTGCGGCGTGGTTGAACGTGGCGAATACGGGGATAGAGCGCGCCGCCAGCGCGGCTTTGAGGCGGCTGACCGTCTCAGCAACGGGCAGGTGTCCTTCGATCACGTGCAGGGTGGCGTTGGCTTTGTTGGCTTTTGGCTGGTTCACGAGGACTCCTCTCCGCGTTGCCGCAGATCGATGCGGCGATGATGCACCCACGATACCGCGTTTTCACGCGTGGGGCTCAGGTTGTTTCGCAATGGTCGCCCGGGTGCCGCCGACGGCAGTGGTACCCGGCACAGGTGGCACCGTCCGTACCAGCCACCAGCTACGGCGCGACCTCCGTGGCCGTTCGCGCGCCTCGGCGCGGGGTGATGCGCTAGAATACGCGGGAAACATTTCGCGATCGAACGACCCTCCTATCCTCTGAAAGCGGCGAACCGAACGATGAGCACGAACGAACTTCAGCAAACCGAGACTGCAACCGACCGCACCGGGTTCCTCCAAGGACTCGGTTGCTATTTGCTATGGGGCGTCATGCCCGTGTATTGGAAGCTGCTGTCTGCGGTGCCGGCGCTGGAGGTGTTGGCGTGGCGCATGGTGTGGTCGTGTGTGGCTGTGGTAGCGCTCTGCGTGGTGGTGAAACGCACGCGGTTTCTGTACCTGTTCCGCGACCGGCGCGCCGTGCGGACGTTTCTGGCATCCGGCCTCATTGTGACCTGCAACTGGGGCGTGTACGTGTGGGCCGCCAACAGCGGGCATTTGCTGGAAACGAGCATCGGCTACTACCTGTGTCCGCTCTGCAACATTGCTCTCGGGCTGCTGGTGTTCAAGGAGCGCCTCACGCCTATGCAGAAACTGGCAACGGTGCTGGCCGCAGTGGGGGTGGGGCATTTCATGGTGGTGCACGGCGGCGACATTTGGATTGCGTTCGCCCTGGCGCTCACCTTCAGCGTGTACGGCGCGGTGAAGAAAAAGGGCGGCTATCCGGCGCTGCCCGGCATGGCGTTCGAGTCGCTGCTCACGGGCATGCTGGGTATTGCGGCCCTGGCCGTGGGCGCAGTGGCCCCGTGGATCTGGCAGCTCACACCTGCCACGCCCGACGCTATTGCCGTGCTGTCGCCGGCGGGCGACTTTGCTCTGCTGATAGGTTGCGGCATTTTGACCGCCATTCCGCTTTTGCTGTACTCGGCCGCGGCGAACCGTATTTCCATGACCGTGCTCGGGTTCATTCAATACGTGAGCCCCACTATTGCGTTGGTGCTAGCTGTGGCCTTCTTCGGCGAACAATTCACGGTAGCCCACGGTGTCTGCTTCGCCCTCATCTGGGCCGGCATTGCCGCGGTGGGAGTGGAAGCGCTGCTAACAAGCAAACGCACGCGGGCGGCTGGGGAAACTATTCCTGCTGCAGCGGCGACCACCGAAAAGTAGCGAAGAATTCATACTGCTTGAGCGTGCGCACTCTGTTTTGCGTACCATTTTCTCGCTGTCTAGAGTGCCAATTCAGTTTCGGCTATAGCCGAAACAGATGGCATTTTACCAGATCAAAAGCCTACTCACAAACAGTCTCATACGCTGCTTATCCGCAGAGTATGAGACTGAAACAGATGCTTAAACTCCAGCGTAATCCTTGTTTATGGCTTTGACCTTCGTCCTCTGACACCATGGTAATGCGCGATTGAAGGGTTAGCCAGCGTATCCATGGTGGTCGCTAGCAATTGCTTCAGCGGGGGCTGTTGCGATTTCGATCCCAATCCGCAGGGGAGTGATATGCGAAGAGGAGGGGTGTATGGTTTCTTCGATTGCAAAATTTGGGGTTCAGGATCGGCAGCTGAGTTCAGTAGAGCGGTGGACGTGTTTTGCCGCATTATTCTTTCTCGGTTTCACGGCTACCTTTAACCAGTTCAAAGCTGCGCCAGCTATCCAGTTTATCGGCTCAGATCTGGGTATGTCAGTTGATATGCTGAGTCAGATAATGGGCGTTTACTCCATTGCTGGCATGATTCTGGCGTATCCCGGCATGCTCATTATGCAGCGGTTCGGTGTGAAATTCTCTATTGTAGTTACCTCTGTGCTCCAACTTCTTGGGTCGCTCGTGTGCGTGTTCGCGACGGATACCACGTTGTTCCTTATCGGACGCACCCTTGAGGGCATTGCCTATGGACTCATCTGTGTTATTGGCCCTAATATCATGCCGCGCTTATTCCCACTCAAGAATCAAGGCCTCTGCATGGGAATCTGGTCCCAGTGGACTCCCGTTGGAGTGGTAATTGCATTCTTTACCGCACCGATGATCTTTGAAGCGGCGGGTGGCGCAGCCGTCGCATTCTCTTGGCATCCTATTTGGTTCGTTTCTATTGCCATGGAAGTTGTGTCGATCGCCTGGTTGCTGGTCAGTTGTAAGATGCCGGCGATTCCGGAAAATGAACTCTTAGATGGCGACCCCTCTCGTCGCAAGCGCGCGGGTAAAAACTTCCTGTTGGCAGGCATCGTTGTGTGTGCGTTCTTCTTTGTGTGGGTGTTTGATTACGTTGCCAACATCAATACGCTGTACCCGACATTCCTGCAGAACGTTAAGGGTTTAAGCGTCTTTGATTCGTCGATGCTACCCAACTGGACGGCCATCATTTCCATTCCCTTGGGTATTGCTTTCGGGGTGGTAGCTGACAAACTCAACTTCCGTAAATGGATGATCGTTGTTGGATACTTGCTGGTAGCCGTATGCATGGGCTTCTTCTACTTCACGCCTGGTACGGACATGACTGGTCCTTGGACGGCCAGCGTCATCATGGGTTTGTGTGGTGCGCTGGTTCCTACTGGTACTCGCGCAATTACGCCGGTGCTTGTTCCTGAACCGAAAAAGACTGACTTTGCCCTGGCTACCATGGCGTTCGCGACTGGCGTGGCGCAAGTTGTAGGCGGGTATGTGGTATCGCCCACTATTGCCGCTGTCGGATGGCAAGCGAACGCCCAGTTCATCCTTGCTCCCCTTGCTGTTCTTGCCGCTATTGCTGTGATCTTGTTTGTGAAATCTGATCGCAAGGTACATGAGGTGCGCCTGGCTGAACGCGCTGCTCAAGAAGCTGATGGGGTATAACAGCGCATTTAGTGGATGGGTGCCGCTGGATAGCTTGCTCATATCAGTCAGTTTCGAGTACTGATCCGATGTTTATAGCAAACCCCAAAAACGAGAGGAAGTAGTATGAAGAGTGCGGACACAACTGTCTTCCACAACCTAGGTCTTGAGGCCTGCGGGGGAGGTGCGAACCTAGTTGCTGCCGATGTAAAGGATGGCAAACTCGTTCGCATTCGTCCCGTGCACTTTGACGAGCATTACACCAAGGAAGACCTGAACTATTGGACGTTGGAAGGACGCAACGGCACGACGTTCGAGCCGGGTATGAAAACGTACACACCGCCCTTCCCACTGGTGTACAAGCGGCGCACGTATTCTAAAAACCGTGTGCCTTATCCAATGAAGCGTATCGACTGGGATCCTCAGGGCGAGCGTCATCCTGAAACGCGCGGTACGAGCAAGTATGTGCGCATCTCGTGGGACGAGGCAACTCAAATCATTGCTGCCGAGATCAAGCGGGTGCACGATGAATACGGCCCCTATTCAATCTTGTGTCAGGCCGACGGCCACGGAGAGAGTAAGGCTATTCATGCGCCCCATGGATGCATGACTCGTCTGCTAGAGCTTTGTGGTGGCTACACCGTTCAGGCGCGTAACCCTGACAGTTGGGAGGGCTGGTACTGGGGTGCGAAGCACGCCTGGGGTATGGATCCGGTGGGACAAAACACCCATTCCACAAATACGGCTCAAGATATCGCGCAAAACTGCGATGCCATGTTGTATTGGGGCTGCGACCTGGAAACTACGACGTCGGCGTGGGGCGGTCAGCTGGCATCAAAGTTGGCGTATTGGTTCGACGACTGTGGTATCAAGCACATTGCTATTGCGCCCGATTGTAACTATACGGCTGTGGTGCACGCCGACAAATGGTTCCCTGTTTACCCCAACACCGATGCAGCCTTGCAGTTGGCTATCGCCTATGTGTGGATAACCGAAGGAACCTACGACAAAGAGTATATCGAGACACACGCAATAGGCTTTGATTGGCTTGAATACTATGTGTTAGGTTCGGAGGACGGTGAGGCGAAGACCCCCGAGTGGGCCGAACCGATCTGTGGTATTCCGGCGTATCGCATTAAGGCGCTGGCGCGTTATTGGGCAAAGCACAACGTTTCCATCGCCCATTGCAACGGTGGATCATATATTCGCGCAGCTTTTGCAACTGAACCAGCACGTCTTGAGGTGTATCTGCTGGGCATGCAGGGTGTGGGCAAGCCGGGGCGTATTTCCATGAAGTTCATCGAGTGGACCTTGTTCGGAATGACCTCATGCAGCCCTATTCCGCCGTCGAAACTAGCGCCAAGCACTGCGGCTGCCTATAACGGTTGGATTATCGGCAGCAATGCCGATCACATGATAGCGAAATGCCACGTGCACAAGGCGTTGCGCGGTGAGTCATTCAGCTGGTATGGCCATGGGACGGCAGCGAACGATCGACCGGACCAGTTCATCAAGCTTGATTTCCCGACTGACGGCAATGCGGGTATTAAGATGCTCTGGTCGGACAATCCTGCGTTCACCACAAGCCTGAACGGCGGTTACGAGTACCAGGATGCTCTGCGTAGCGACAACCTGGAATTCTATTTAGTGCAGGCACCTTGGTTTGAAGATGACGCCCGTTTCGCCGACATTGTGCTTCCCATTTGTACGAAGTTTGAAACAAGCGACTTTGGTACCGACTGTGATAGTGGTCAATGGAATGCGGTCATTTATGAAAAGGCTGCCATTGAGCCAGTAGGCGAAGCGAAGTCTGACTGGGAAGCTGTACAGGCAGTAGCCGAGAAGTTGGAACGCTATGGTGACGTCTATGAAAACGTTAAGCATCGCATGACCAAAGGCAAAACTGTTGAGCAGCAGATCAAGGAAGGGTACGAGGCGTGCGGTATACCGGCTGAAGAGCAAGACTTCGAAAAGTTTGAGAAAAACCAGTATCAGCTTATTCCTACCGTTGAAAACTGGCAGGATATGATGACTGGTCTGTCTGGTTTCGCGCAGAACCCCGACTTGTTTCCCTTGGAGACACCTTCCGGCAAGATAGAGTACTACTCGCCTTCGCTTGCTGAGCACTTCCCAGATGATCAAGTGCGTGGCCCGGTAGCGCACTGGATCGAATCCGGTGATGGACACGACGACCGGCGTACAAGTGAACGGGCAAAGGCATATCCTTTCCTGGTGGAGTCCAACCATCCACGTTGGCGCGTCCATGCGGAATTCGACGATGTTGAGTGGTTCCGCGAAATCGAAACATGCAAAGTTATTGGGCCAGATGGGTATGCCTACGAACCGGTTTGGCTTAACCCTCTTGATGCCGCGTCGCTTGGTATCGAGAAAGGTGACGTGGTTAAGGTGTTTAACGAGCGCGGTGCAGTTCTTGGTGGAGCTCGCGTGACTGAACGCGTTCGGACCGGTGTGGTGTATATGGATCATGGTGCTAACAGCGATGTCATCGTGCCAGGGATTGGTGGACTGGACCGCGGTGGCGACATCAACCTTATTTGTCCTACGCATACCACTTCAAAAAATGCCAGCGGCGAAGTGACGTCGGGCTATTTGGCTGGCGTTGAGAAGGTGGACGTGTTCGCGCTCGCCGCACAATACCCCGCTGAGTTCGGCCGGAATCATTACAAGCCTGAATACGGCGCCGATGTCCGCGACTACCTTATTGAGGAGGCCTAAGGGAAATGAAAGCCCTCGTAGTAGATTTGAACAGGTGCAATGGTTGCTTCAATTGTCAGCTTGCTTGCAAGGATGAGCACTGCGACAACGATTGGAGTCCCTACGCGAAACCACAGCCGACTACTGGTCAGTTTTGGTGTCGAGTAGATCAGCAAGAACGCGGTCGCGTTCCCGTGGTTCGCGTGAACTACACTCCCGTGTTTTGCGGCATGTGTGATGACGCCGCCTGCCTCAAGGTGGCAGAGAATGGCGCGGTCTATCGTCGTGAAGATGGACTGGTTATTATCGACCCCGAAAAAGCAAAGGGGCAGCGGCAGATCGCCGAGGCATGTCCACTCGGGTTGGTGTATTGGAACGAGAGCCTGAATATACCGCAGAAGTGTACGGGCTGCGCCCATCTGCTCGATGATGGTTGGAGCGAGCCGCGTTGCGTTGATGTGTGTGCAACGGGGGCCCTGCGCTATGGCGAACTTGACGACTTTAAGGATGAACTCGATGTCGCAACGGTGGCTGAGGAATTGGCGGGGAGTGGGTCGCACGTCTATTACCTGAATCGCCCGAAGCGCTGGATTGCTGGAACAGTGGCTGATCGCTCGCAAAATGAGGTAATTATCGGCGCAAGCGTAAGCATTCTCGACGGAAATGGGACGTGTGTTGCCCGTCTCGAGACCGACGAATTCGGCGACTTCAAATATGACGACTGTGAGAAGCAGTGTTACCGGGTGCTTATTGAGGCGGCCGGGTACGCACCTATTGAACTTGACGCCGACTGCACCAATCAAGACGTTGTTTTTGATGACATATTCGTGGATGGGGGTGCGCGATGAGCAAGAAAACGCCGATGATTCGCTTTGCGATCATCCTTGTTGGCATTGCGGCGTTAGTTGCTGTTGGCTTGACTCCGAACCCCGAGGGGCTGACATTCGGCGGCAAGATGTCACTGGTCATCTTTGTGGTTGCCATTGTGTTTTGGGTGACCGAGGTTATGCCTATTGCTGTGACAGGATGGGCCATGGTAGGCCTTATCCCACTGCTTGGGATTATGGATGCCGCCAGTGCGTGGACAGCATCCATTAACAACGCGATCGTCTTTTACTTATGCTGCTTCGCATTCGCCTGCTTTATTGCGCGTTCAACCTTGGCCGTCCGTTTGACAGGCTTCATTCTGAGGTGGGCAGGTACTAGTTCTTCGCGTGTGTTAATTGGTTTCATGGTGGGTACGGCGCTCATTTCCACACTCATGGACAACCTGCCACTCTGCGCTGTTATGTTGCCAATAGCTTATTCCGTATTGGATGCTAATAAGACACCTATGGGCCGCAAGTCAGGTTTCGCAAAATGTATTGCCATTGGTATTCCATGGGCAGCTGCCATTGGTGGTGCTATGACTCCGTCTGGTTGTATTATCAACGTGTTGGCCATGACGCTCATTCAACAGAACTTCGGTGTATCCATTAGCTTTGTGGAATGGTTTGCCATGGGCTTCCCCATGGCACTTATCACCATTCCTGCTGGTTGGTTTGCGCTGGTGAAGATATTTAAGCCCGAACCGCTTACCCAGGAAGCTGTTGACGCTGGTATTGAGCGTGCGTCGTCGTTGGGCAAAATCCCCCGGCACGAAATAGCTGGCCTCGCCGTTATGCTTGTCACCATGGTAGTTTGGATTCTTAGTTCGTGGATTCCTGGTATCGACATCACCGTGGTCAGCCTGATTGCTCTTGGCTTCATGTTCTTCCCAGGCATTGACGCCATTCAGTTCAATGACTTTTTGGAGGACAGTCCCTGGGGCATGATGCTTCTTATGATGGCTGTGAACGTGTTGGTAGCAGCCCTTATGGGCACGGGTGCCACGCAGTGGCTGGTCACTGTAGTTATGTCGCCTATGACGGCATGGCCGCTTATTGCGACGATGACGGCTCTCTCCATCATCGCTTGTTTGCTGCACAATGTCATTCCCGCTGGTCCTGCCTGCGCTGGACTGATTGCCGTACCCTTCGCCACCATCATCTCCAGTATGGGTGGCAGTATCGCTGCCACCTGCGTTATGGTGGCCTGGTGGTCGGCTATTGCTCTTATGCTTCCGCTCGACGGTGTGCCGCTGCTGTCATACTCCAGCAACAGGAAGTACTTTTCGTTTGGCGATATGGCGAAGGCAGGCTGGGTGCCAAGCTTAGTAATGGTGGTTATTTCAGTAACGCTAACGCCGCTCATTGCGGGATTCTTGGGGCTGCCATAGTCAGGTGCGGAGCTTTGAGTGCGTGCTATTATGGCGCGTGATGTGGTCTCGTTTGAGGCGATGAGGTCCGGGCGCAGATACGCGTCCGGACGAGCGCAAGGAACGGTGCGGACAATGCAGACCAACTACTTAAAATATTTTGTTGATGTGGCCAAATTGGGTTCGATATCAGCGGCTTCAAACGAGGATTTCATCACTCCACAAGGCATGAGTAGATCCTTGTCTGTATTGGAGACGACCCTTGGGTGTCAATTGCTGCAGAAACATCAAGGGCGAAACGTCTTAACAAAATACGGCGAGGCCTTGTTGGATGATGCGAAGGAGATACTGCGTATTCAGCAACGCATGATTGATCGGGTGGCTGAAATTCGCTCGAGCGAGGCTGGCATGTCGGACAAAACGGTTCTTGTGTATCTCAACAATGTTGCGTTCGATATGGCCCTGTTTAGTCCGCTCATCGACAGCTTCGAGCAGATATTTGCAAATGCGCGGTATTACCAATGTGACAATCAGGAAGTTGTGGACAATCTTCTAGAGAAGACTGAGGACGACGATTGCGTTGCCCTCGGTCTTCTTTGTCTGTTCAGCCCAGATGACGAACGTAACGCTTTGCTTGTTGATAAGCTCCGCCAAAATGGTTTCGAATATCAACCATATCTTCTATCGTATGACCAGGTGCTGGTTTCGCGAAAATCAGAGTTAGCGGCTAAGCGTTCGCTTAGCCACGCCGATATTCTCTCCCGTCCTATCGTGTCGTCGGATGGAGATATTAAGCGCGTTGCGGAAAAGCTGTTTGGAAAGAATGCTATCTACATGATAACGAAAGACAGTTCGTTTCGGTTTCGCGTTGTGGCAAACGATGAGGCTATTACCTTCGTGCCTGCGTTTCACCAGATCATGGGTCCAATAAATGATTCTACTGTAGCGGTTCAGATGAAAGACCCGTATTATCTAGAGGTAGGCTTTGCGGCGAAACGAGAAGTGCTTGACAGTCCGTATATCAAAAGCCTGATAGCGAATTTGAACGCCTACTATTTTCGCTATGTTGATTCGCCCTATCTTTCTCTTATACCGAGTGACATCACGTCGTTTCGATTCTCTGAGGCTGATAGGCTCTGCTGCGAGGAAAAGAACCTTAAAGTTCTGGAAGAGCGCTATGGCATTACGTCACGGGAGTCAGAGGTGCTGGCCCTTCTGCTTGAAGGCCTAACGGCGCGGTCGATCGCCGACAAGTTGTTTGTTTCTGTGCCTACGGCGAAAAGCCACATCTATCGCATCTACAAGAAGATGGGCATTCACTCTCAAGAAGAGCTAATGGTGCTGGCTGAAGAGGAATCTCTCGCTGCTAACAGGTGCGAGGGATCGGTACGATCCGGCAAGTAGGATTGCTGGTTGGTGTTTTTCTTCAGGTAGAATGGGGGGCGTTTGATAACGACGGGCGCGCGGCGTGCGCCTGTGACGAAGGGTAGAGGTGTTGGTCATGGCAAAGCGACTCGTGTCGGTGCTGGGGGATTCCATCAGCACGTTTGAGGGGTGCAACCCCGAGGGGTTTCAGGTGTTCTACGAGGGTGAGCGCCGCTTGACCACGGGTGTGCGTGCGCCGGGCGATACCTGGTGGGCTCAGGTGATTGAGGCGCTTGACGGTGAACTGCTGGCGAATGGGTCGTATTCCGGCAGTATGGTGGAGGGCGCTGGGTTCCCGGCGGGCGACAGCGCCGAGCGCATTGAGGCGCTTGCGCGCGATGGCCGGCAGCCCGATGTGGTGCTGGTGTTCATGGGTATCAACGACTATGGATGGGGCGGGGCGGACGCCCAGGCGGCCGGGCGCGGGAATGCGGTTCCGGAGTGCTTGGACCTGGCGGCTATCGAGCCGCGCGAACCTGGGCTGGCTGATGCCGGCGCCGCGGCGCGGTTCGGCGCGGCGTACGAGCACATGCTGGGGCGCATTCGCGCGGCGTATCCCCAGGCCGAGGTGTGGTGCTGCACGCTCTGCCCCGGTCGCATGGTCGGCAGCGAGCGCTCCACGTTCGCATACAACTTGCGTGGCGTGCACTTCGACCGCTATAACGATGCCATTCGTGCGGCTGCTGCGCACACCGGTTGCCACGTGGCCGACGTTGCCGCGCTCGGCTACGACTACGAGGGTCTGGAAGGCACGCATCCCACCGCCCGCGGCATGCGCCAGTTCGCCGCGCTGGTGCTGGGCGCGATGGCGAACGCGGGGGAGCAGCAGGTAGACCCCGCAGCAGCCGAAGCCGCCCTTGTTGCAACCGACGCCCCGCGCTCGCGACGCACCTGCGAGGCCCCCTGCGTCGGCTGCCCCGACGCCGGCGCCACCAACTCCCACTGGCTCTGCGTCTGCAACCGAGCCCCTCTGCCATCCTAAACACAGGCGCAGCCCCCGCAGCATATTCGGAAGGTTGTCACGGCGAAGGTAGGTAGTTTTTTATACCACCTGCCTGATCTGTGTATTTTCTCATTTGGCGATATATCACTTTCTCATTTGGCGCGTTTTTACTTTCTCATTTGGCAGCATTTTGTTTTCTCATTTGGCGACGATTTGGTTTGCTATTTGGCTGAGGTGGCGCGGCAACGACTCAATACTAGCGTCAGATAATCACTAGACTACGTTTGTAAGAGCATTACATTCTGTGATGCTCAAGCACTTAGGAGTCCGAAAAATATTACATTGTATGTACAAGTTGCATTAAAAATCATACGTGGTATATACTAATTGTGAAAGGAGCGTGAGGGCAATGGCGCAAACAACTTTGAGTGTTCGTATGGATGAAGAGGTCAAAAGAGGGTTAGAAGCATTTTGCGCAGACGTAGGAATGAACACCTCTGTCGCTATTAACATGTTTGCAAAAGCGGTTCTGCGGGAGCGTCGTCTACCGTTTGAAGTTGTTTCCTATAACCTGGATCCATTCTATAGCCCTGCCAACCAAGAGCGCCTGGTAAAGGCTAAAGAACGTATGGAGCGCAATGGCGGCACTGCTCATGAACTCATCGAGGATGAGAATGATTAAATCTTGGGATGATGACGCGTGGGCCGATTATGTGTACTGGCAAACGCAAGATCGCAAGACGTTGAAAAGGATTAATACGCTTATAAAAGACATTGATCGAAATGGTTATGAGGGCATTGGGAAACCAGAGCCGCTGAGAGAAAATCTTTCAGGATGGTGGAGCCGACGTATTGATGACAACAATCGTATTGTCTATCGAATCTATGAAGGTCGCATTGAAATTATCCAGTGCGGTTCGCACTATCGCGATAAATAAACGCAAGCTGCTCGGGTAGTGGGAGCCCGGGCAGCTTCTCTTTTTGCAAACGTTGTGCGGGTTGCTTGACAACGCTGGTGGGCGTACTAAAATCCTTGGTTAGCACTCACGGGCTGAGACTGCTAGCACTCCTGGCAGATCGGCCGCTATGAAGAAGGTACCCGAGAGAGGAAGCGACGCCACTATGCGCAAGTTTAAGACCGAGAGCAAAAAGTTGCTCGACCTCATGATCAACTCCATCTACACGAACCGCGAAATTTTCCTGCGCGAACTCATTTCGAACGCCTCGGACGCGGTGGACAAACTCTACTTCAAGAGTCTCACCGACAAGTCCATTGAACTTTCGAAGGATGAGCTGGCCATTCAGGTGAGCTTCGACAAAGACGCGCGCACCGTCACCGTGTCCGACAGCGGCATCGGCATGACGAAGGACGAGCTCGACCGCAACCTGGGCACCATCGCGCATTCCGATTCGCTGGCGTTCAAGATGGA
>DSLMC04103__coassemble_688_pt1 | contig 20854 bp, 21 predicted proteins | sample DSLMC04103__metabat2_high_PE_001 | metagenome-assembled genome bin DSLMC04103
ATGCGTCACTATCGCCCCTGGCCTCTCATGGAGATTCACCCCGAGACGGCCGCCAAGTACGGCATCAAGGACGGCGACTGGGTGTGGATGGAAGGCCCCATGGGTCGCGCCAAGCGCAAGGCGAAGCTCACGCCCATCATGGATCGCCGCATCGTGTCGTGTGACCACGGCTGGTGGTTCCCCGAGGGCGACCCGGAGAAGTTCTACGACGTGTTTGACCTGAACATCAACAACACCATTCCGTGGATCCCGGGCAAGAGCGGTTTCGGTTCCAACTACAAGAGCTTCATCTGCAAGGTCTACAAAGTGGAAGAGGGGGAATAACCATGGCGAAGTACGGAATCCTGGTTGATGCGCAGTGGTGCTCCGGTTGCCATAGCTGCGAAGTGGCCTGCCAGATGGAGCATGGCCTGCCGGTTGGCGAGACGGGCGTCAAAGTGGTAAAGATTGGCCCATGGGTTATTGGTGATGAGGCTGACGAGAACTGGCAGTTCAGCTATTTGCCCATTCCCACGAAGCAGTGCGACACCTGTGCCGCTCGCCGCGCTGCGGGCAAGGTGCCCACCTGCGTGCAGCACTGCCAGTCGATGTGCCTGGAGTTCGGCCCGCTGGACGAGCTGTCCGCAAAGATGGATGAAAAGCAGAAGACGCTGTTCGTCGTAGCATAAGGGGATTTTCCTGATCTTTTGTGTGCCGCTCGCGGGTACGCGGGCGGCACACGGACAAGGAGCGGAAATGCACAGCAAGAAGTACTACATCGTGTACGGTTTGTTCTTCTCGTTTATTGTGGCGGCGGTTTTGTGCCTGTGCCTCACCATCATGCAGGGCGTGCCGCATATTGACCCGGTGTTTTACGGTATGTCATTCGCCGTGGCCTTTGTGGTGTCGTTCGTGGTAACGGCCGTGATTCCGCTGGCGCGCATTGCGGCGGCGTGCGCCGTGTACTACGACGCGAAGCCGGGGTCGGTGGCATTTCGCCTGATCCAGAACGTGTTTTTCAGCACGCTTATCATGTTCTTCCTGGGCATTGTGATGACGGCATTCATGACGGGCATCGGGGATGTACCGGCGATGAACGCTATGACGGGTGAAATGATTGCTACGAACGTGTTCGATAGGTTTGTAAGCCTGTGCCTGCAGTTCTGGCCGACCATCGTCATTGTGGCTTTCCTGTCCGACCCCGCAGCGGGCGGCTTGGCGAAGCTGCTGGTGAAAGAGCCGGAGCTTGATGCCGCGCGCAAGCCGTCGGAGGCCCCGACCGCATGAGCCCTGAGCACGACAACGTGGATGCCGTAACGGGTGCCACCGTTGATGCGGTGACGGGCGCCACCAGGTGGGAGGGCGAGGCGAAGGTTGATGGCGAAGGCTCGGGTGAGATGTCCCGTGGCGAAGCCGAGATGGGCGCTGAGCCCTGTGGCGAAGCTGAACCTGGTGCTGAGTCCGGTGGTGAAGAGGCTGGCGAAGATGCTCCCGCCCGCACCCGCAGCATCCAGGAGGTTGTGGACGCTGTAACGGGCGCCACGTGGAGCACGCGCAACCGCATCATGGAGGACCTGTTCCGCGAGGACCTCAACGCCGGAGCCTCCAACCTCCCCACCTTCGCACCCCCCGGCACCCCCGTGCGATAGCAAAAAGCCCCCGTCATCTGGCCGAGACCAGGTCAGCGACGGGGGCTTTGTTGTTTCTGGGCCTTTTCGGGCGTATCGCAATAAAGATCAATGGTTGCTTGGATCATCCGATGCCCGTACGAGAAGAAGGGGTTGAGCTCGTCCTGCATCATAAAAGATTGCGTACGGGTGTAATGGTAAAGAACGCGTCCGAAAATACCCATCGTATGGTATTCCGTCAAGAATTTGATCACCACTTCGGGCATCTCGCGATCTCCCAGCATGATGCGTATGTCGGCTTCTATGGCGGGGAAGTAGAGAAGCGTAATATAGTCAAAAAACTCGAAGTACGTTGCTCCCATAAATATGCGCCGATAGTATTCGCGGTTTTGCTGAAAGTAGCGGCCCCAATATTTGAAGTAAATCATTTGATGGATGAAATTGTCTCCATCCTTGACCTGAACGTAAAAAGGTAACTCAGGGAAGGGGTCGTGCAGATCCTCTTGGGGGTAGGCGAGTTTAGCCGAGGAAAATTCAGGCCGCGACACAATAGATGACATGGCTTTGCGAAAAATCCACTGCACCAGATTGTCGGTTGTCTCAAAATAGTAGTAGAACGTCTTCCGATCGATGCCCATCCGTCGAGCGATGTCGGTGACCGTTACCCGATGAGGCGCGTCGCCTTCGACGACGAGAGAGGCAAATGTCTTCGCTATCTCAAATCTCATATTGATCTGGCGAATCATCGAATCTCCCATCAGCACAATTCAGACATGAACCGCCATGTCTTCCGTTTAAGCGGATGGTTCTGTTTATGCTTTGCAACAGAGAGACGCACTATCCCCTTGCCCCTTGATCACAGATGGTACCAACTTGCAAATGCCCATTTGGCGGACGATGGATAAGCCACCCCACTCTTTTCGAAGTGGGGAAAAGCATAGCTGAAGGCTTGACAAGCGTAGCTGAGGTTTTGACCTGCTAAAAACACTGCTCAGTTGTTGCTCCTGAGTTCTCGGTGGGGTGTATGTTCCTCATTACCCCATTTCAGACAAAGTGTCCGTAACACTCCACTCGTGGCGCGTGGTAAAAAGTAAGTGCATCGATGCGATTCATACAGGAATTCCGACCAACGACCCAATCCTTAGTATCAAGGAGGGAACCATGTCAGGAACCTATGATTTCGTGGTCATCGGAGGCGGACACAACGGACTGCTTACCACGGCCTATCTGGCAAAAGCTGGATTCAGTGTCTGCTGTCTCGAGGCCAATGACGAGTTCGGAGGCGGAACGCGCTCTGGCGAAGTGTGTGCGCCAGGCTATATCAGCGACTTGGGCGGCATGATTCACAGCATGATTGCCCGCACACCCATCGTACGTGATGACGAACTCGGACTTATTTCTAAGTATGGTTTGGAATACGTCAACACCGATGCGCTGTTCTGTTCCGTTTTCCCCGACAATACCGTGTTGTTGATGGATCCGGATGTTGACAAAGCATGCGAGAACATTGCGCAGTTCTCGGAAAAAGATGCCATTGCCTATCGCGAATTCCATGACTACATGGAAAAGATGATGGCGGTTGCTCATGTGGGAGCACAGTCTCCTCCGCCGCCTTGGGGAGCTATGCACAGTGCCATGTATATGAGCCCCGAGGGTCGAGAGTTCCAGCGCGTGCTGAACTTGAGCGCCCAGCAACTCGTCGAGGAATGGTTCGAAAGCGAAGAGGTGCGCACCACGTTCACTCGTTGGTGTACCGAGATGATGATCGATCCGCGTGAGATCGGTACCGCTACGCTTCTGTACTTCACCGTCAATATTCACAAGCCTGATCTGTATGTGATCAATGGTAAGGTGAACCCCGATCATCCGGGTGCTCCCTTCCCGAAGGGCGGCAGCAAAAGCTTTATTGACGCGCTCATGCAGTGCTGTCGCGATGATGGCGCCGAGTTGTTCGCCAACAAATATGTTGCCGACATCGTGGTCGAGAACGGCGAGGCTCGCCAGGTTGTCACAAAAGATGGTGATATCTTTACGGCTAACAATGCGGTTATCAGCTGTATTAATGTTAAGCAGATCTATGAGATGGTGGCAGACGATGTGCCTGCTGATGAACTGGAAGCCATCCGCCGCATCAAGCATGCCGATTTTGGCGCGCTCAACCAGTCCTTCGCTTTGAAGAAGATTCCTGAATTTAAGGCTGGCCCAGAAGTGTTGAAGGCGTTCTGCATCGAGGCTGCCCCGCGCGAGAAAGAGTACTTGCAAATCTTCAGCAACTACACCCTCGGCGAATTCAGTCCCAAGCTGCCGCTCATCACCATTCCTTCCTTGCTTGATGACACACGTTGTCCTGAGGGACACAGCGTCGTGAACATCTACCAGTACGCTCCCTACAACCTTTGGGGCGACCCGCAGAACTGGGTTACCCACAAAGAAGAGCTTGAGCGTCAGGTGTGGGAGTTCTTTAAGGACATGACCACTAACATCACCGATGACGACATCATTGGCCACTGGAGCCTGACACCGCTTGAGTATGAACAGTGGGATCCGGCCATGGTACACGGCGATATCGGTCAGATTGGCTTGCAGCCCAGCCAGATGTACGACATGCGTCCGTTGGTTGGCAAGGGCCATGAGTATCACGGTGCCATTGAAAACCTGTATTTCCTTGGCTGCTGCTCGCATCCTGGAGCAGGTATTGCGGCATCGGCTCGCGCAGGCGTTCAAAAGGTGCTCGAAGACTTCGGTGTCGACTTCCGCGACGTTGTGAGGAAGTAAAGAGTACGCTCGCCGGGCGGTCACACGCCGCCCGGCAGCATTTCTTCTCACGCGATTCAGCTTATCACTCTACTGCAAAGGAGAAGCCATGTCTTCTACCTATGATTTTGTCGTGTTGGGTGGCGGCCATAATGGCTTGATCACCACGGCTTATCTGGCAAAAGCCGGTTTTAGCGTGTGCTGTCTGGAAGCCAATGAGGAATGCGGCGGATCCACTCGGTCAGGTGAAGTGTGCGCTCCAGGATACGTTTCAGATCTTGGCGGCATGGTTCACAACATGATATCGGCCACCCCTATCGTTACCGAAGATGAGTTGGGATTGTTTTCGAAATACGGCTTCGAATACGCGCATGCTAAAGCCTTGTTCTGCTCTATTTTCCCCGATCAGACAAGCCTTATAATGCACCACGACATTGACAAAGCCTGCGAGAACATCGCGCGATTCTCGAAGCATGATGCCGAGGTATATCCAAAATTTCACGAATACATGGTGAACATGCTTGCCGTGGCTGGCATCGGCTCCCAAAGCGCTCCACCGCCCTATGGCGCCATGATGAATGTTATGTATATGAGTCCTGAGGGGCGCGAATTTCAGCGTGTCCTCAACTCGTCTGCTCAGCAGATAGTGGAAGAGTGGTTTGAGAGTGAGCAGGTGCGTGTCACGTTCACCCGTTGGTGTACCGAGATGATGATCGACCCACGCGCCATTGGCACGGCCACGCTATTGTACTTCACCGGACGCGTGCATAAGCCCACCTATGCGCCGCCGTTCCCGAAGGGCGGAAGCCAAGCTTTTGTTCATGCGCTCGAGAGTTGTTGCAAGGACAACGGTGCAGACGTGTTTACTAACGCGTGGATTGACAACATTATCGTCGAAGGTGGCGAAGTGAAAGGCGTGCGCACCAAAGCGGGCGAGGAGTATCTGGCCAATAATGCCGTAGTGAGCACCATCAACATTAAAGACGTTTACGACATGCTAGGCGATGATGCTCCTGCCGAAGAGGCCCGTTATGTCCATCGCTTGAAGCAAGCCGATTTCGCGGCACTCAATCAATCGTTTGCCCTGAGCAAGATCCCCGAGTTCAAAGCTGGCCCCGAGGTCCTTGATGCCTACTGTATTGAGTTTGCGCCCGAGGAGAAAGAGTACCTCGAGACGTTCAGTAACTACCGGCTTGGTGAGTTCAATCCGCGGCTGCCTCTGGTCACTATTCCGTCGCTTTGGGATCCGACGCGTTGCCCTGAGGGACACAGCGTTGTCAACCTATACAGCTATGCCCCCTATCGCCTGTGGGGCGACGAAAAGAACTGGGAAACGCACGGCGATGAGCTTAAGCAGCAAGTGTGGGAGTTCTTCAAGTCTCAAACCACGAACATCACCGATGACGACATCGTAGGACACTGGGGACTCACGCCGCTGGAGTACGAGCAATGGAACCCTGCCATGAAAGAGGGTGACCTGGGCATGATTGGCTTGCAGCCTAGTCAAATGTATGACATGCGTCCCTTCCCGGGTAAAGGTCATACCTATCATGGCGAGATTGAGAACCTGTATTTTGTTGGTTGCTGTGGACATCCGGGTGGCGGCATAGCCGCTGGTGCGCGACCGGGCGCTCTCAAAATCCTTGAGGATTATGGCGTCGATTTCCGGTCAGTAGTTAAGTAAGTACGGAAAACACGCGAAAAGGAGCGACGTATGGTTCGAAAAGCAGTTAAACGGCCTTCCATCATAGCGAAAACAGAAGACGGTTCGCCCATGGTGGAGGTGTTCTCTATGAGGACCGAGGGTGACCGACTCATCATGGATTGCAAGGCTCTCGACAGCATGCGCATGGATGTGGTTGTCACAACAGAGGATATCGCAAAAGGCATGCCGGTTGTCAAGGAAAGCAAAGCGGCCATTATCGCGTTTGCGAAGCAAATCCCCGCAGCTATCCGCAGACAGAAGAAAGCGGAGAAGGGGGCGCGAGAAGATCGCTCCTGAATGCCCTGTCGGGAGAGCCGGCGCTTGAGGGGTTAGTGCTGGCTTCCTCCTTTACGAGGCGTCAACTACAACGTAAGGGGACGTTATGAAGAACTTCTCTTCGAAGAATTTGATTATTGTCGTGTTGGCGATAGTTATTGGCGCCATCATCGGACAGCTGGCCCCTCCTGAGGGACTAACTGAAGTCGCTATGGCGTACCTGGGGATTTTTGTGGGAATGCTCATTCTCCTTATCACGGGTGCATTGCCGTCTTGGGCGGCTTGTCTCGGCGCGCTTGCGCTCATGGTTGTATTCAAAGTGGGTACCATCCCCGAAATATTCAGCGCATTTGCCGGTAGCATTGTGTGGCTGATGATAGCCGTGTTCGCTTTTTCGGCGGCGGTTATCAAAAGTGGACTTATGACGCGTATGGCGCTGAAACTGCTGACTGTGTTTCCGAAGAACTATCGTGGTCAGGTACTTTCTCTCATGACGGTTGGTACGGTTATCAGCCCACTTATTCCCAGTTCGAACGCTAAAGTTAACCTACTTATTCCCATGGCAACGGAGATGACGAAAGAGGTAGGTTACGAGAAGAAAAGCAAGCCCGCCTTGGGATTGTTCACTGCTTGCTTCATGCCGCCCTATGTTGGTTCGCACGCGTTTCTTACGGGCAACGCGAATGTGCCTTTCATGATTGGCATCATGGGTCTTTCGTTTTCGTGGATTGGTTGGTTCCAACTCACGTGGCTGTGGCTCATCGTTGTGCTCATAGGAACGTATATTTTTTGCATGACCTACTGCAAGCCGAAGGAGAAACTCAACCTGCCTGACGAGTACTTCAGCGACAAGCTGAAAGAATTAGGCAAGATGTCGTTCAATGAAAAAGTGGCAGCCATTGTGGTAGTCATCTGTTTGGTTTTGTGGATTGCCCAGCCGTTGCATGGTGTGGATGCGGGCATCATTTGCTTGATTGGCGCAATTGTACTTGCCCTGTTCGGCGTTTTGGAGACGAAGGATTTCCGGACGCAGGTGCCGTGGGATCTCATCATGTTCATCGGCGCACTGATTGGCGGCGCGGGTCTCATGAGTACCGTCGGCGTGAGCACATGGCTGGCAGGTATTATGGGTCCGGTGCTATCACCGTTGGTGAACAACATCTGGTTGTTTGTCCCGGCGCTTTGCATTATCACTTGGATCATGCGAGCCGTTATCCCTGCGAACGGTGTGGTGCTGGTTATTTTGTTCGCCATCTTCTCGCCACTGCTTGAGTCGGCAGGTATTTCGCCATTCGTACTGTGCTTTGTTGTGTACGTGGTAAGCAATATTTGGTTCAACTCGTTCCAAAACCCCTTTGTCATTGGCATTTTGGGAGTTGCTGGCAACGAGTACGTCACCATCAAAGAGTTCAAGAAATCGGCTTATGCCTACATGCTCATATCGCTGGTGGCCATGATGGGGAGCATTCCTCTGTGGAGCCTCATGGGATTCTGCTAGCACCTCACTAACAGATACGTGATCGAGGGGTTCGGACTAGTTCCGAACCCCTTTCGAAAGGGTGAACTAACATGAGCCTACCCTTTATCATGCTTGTTGCCTATATCGTTGTCACCGTTCTTATTGGTATCGCAGTTGCCGTGCGTGGTGCGCGTCGAGAAAAAGCCTCTTCGGCGCAATTCCTCACGGCGCAAGGTAACCTTGCCTGGTTTATGGTCATCCCGCTGCTGTTCGCCGAGATGATGGCTGGTGCAGCAACTATCGGCAAGGCGGCCACGGGATACACTACTGGTTTATCTGCGGTGTGGGTGAACTGGGGCATGTCCATTGGCATGATTGTTTTCATCGTGTTTGCGGCGCGCTTTTATCGTGCCATGAACAGGAAATATGGCATTCTTTCGGTGCCTGAGGCATTCAAATTCATGTTTGATCAAAGATGTCGCACCATCATGTTGATAATCATTGTGGTGGTGTATTGCTTCCTGTATTCGTCGCAGCCCATTAGTGCGGCGGCCCTTATAGCACCTATGATAGGTCTGGATGTGACCCTTGTTGCGTGGGTTGTGTCGGCGCTGTTTATTGTTGTTACCCTGCTGGGTGGAATGAAGGGCCTTGCCCTTATGAATATCGTCCACATGGTGGTCATGTATGCGGGGCTTATCGCGGCAACATCGGGGGGCCTTGATATGGTGGGAGGTCTTGGCGCTCTGTATGAGCAGTTGCCAGCGAGTTATTTTGATCTGCTTCAGCCTGATATCTGGTCGACGCTTGCTAACGCTTTGGGTATTGGTATCAGCTTTCTGGCGGCAGCCACCATGGTGACAGCCACCATTTCTGCACGGTCGCCGCGCGATATGGCTATCGGTGCGTGGGGTGCTGCTGCCATTGTCATACCGTTTGCCACACTGCCAGCTATTATTGGTATGTGCGCGGCAATTGCCTTACCTGGCATTGATCCCAATACGGCGTTGTTTGCTATGTCAAATGCCCAAGGACCTGCGATATCGGGTGTGGTGTCGATGGCTATTGCGGCGGCAATCTGGTCATCGGCTCCGGCAGCGTTGCTGTTTATCTCGAATACGTTGACGCAAGATCTTTATGCAGTTGTTCGACCACAGAGCACCGATTGCCAGCGTCTTGTGTTTTCGCGGCTCATGGTGGTGCTGCTGGGTATTGTGGCCACCTGGCTTGGTTTGAATGCGTCATCCATTCTGGGGCAATTGTATGCAGCGTTCCAGATACGCTCGGTCGTGGGTATTGTGTTGCTAGTTGCTATGGTGTGGCCACGCGTGACAAGTGGGGCGGCGTTCTGGTCGATGCTGGGCGGCGGGCTAGTTGCCGCGGTTTGGCATTTCGCCGCAAACCCGTTTGGTGTTGAGCCGCTGTGGCCCGCCTGTGCTGTAACCATTGTTGTGTTGGTGGGTATTACACTTGCCAGCAAGGAGAAAGTGTCCGAAGGATATAAGCGCTATCGAGTTGCGCGTGACGAACTCGCTGCGAGCGAGGGACGGAGCGTTAAAAAGACGGCCTAAGCTGTGCGCTCTATGTTTTCGTTAAGGCCAGGAGGAGCGCTTACCAGGCGCTCCTCTGGTGGATGAGGCCGAGTAGGTAGACGGTGTCTTCGTCCTCGTGATATTCGTACACTATCAGAAATGGCGATACCACCAGTTTTCGTACGGTGTCGCCGTACTGCTCAACAAGGGAGCGAGGTAAGTTCGGCGACCCGAGTTCGGGAAATCCTGAAAGCAGGTCTACGCGACGCTTTATTTCGTTGCGCTTACTTTCGAAACGAATTTGCGCGACATCCGCAACGAAACCTTCGGTATAAATAAGTTCAGGCATGGCTTGCGGCTCGCTTCTCTATTTCAGCAAAGGCGCTTTCGGTGCCACGGTAAAGCCGCCCTGCTTCTATGTCGTGACGTCCGCGCTCGATAACAGTTGCTATCCGTGCCTCGTAGGCTGCGTCTTCGGCTACTTGGCGGAGTTTTTGTTCGAATACTTCGTCGGAGCAGAATACGAAGGCGCCGCGGCCGTTTTCGGTGATGCGGACGATGCCTTCACGTGCAGCTTTCTTGACTTCGCCCTGCTGCTTTTGCAGTGCCGTGACGGGAAAAATAGCTTCCATGGTGACTCCTTTCGATGTACGTGAAGCATAGCAGGAAAGGAGTGGGAAGTATATATAATGATATATAAAATAAGGCGACAGAAGGATGTCCTTTCTGTCGCCTTGTGAAGTCTGGGTTAGCCGGAATTCCCTTCGGCTTTACTCCTTGATGACCGCCTCGGGGTGATCGCGGTCGATGATGGTGTGTTGGGTGATGGTGGCGTTGAAGTAGCGTTGCACGAGAGTGGCGAACTCATCCAGCGCGGCGCGGAGGTCGTCTGTGCGGGCGGGGTCGACGTTCTCTATGATGAGGAATGCGTTCGCCGAATCGTCAGTGAGTGCGGTGCGCTTGCCGTCGCGCCAGTTCCAGCAGCGGCAGACGGCACCCACGTTGTCGCAGTAGCAAAGCTCACCGGGCAGGGTGGGGTCTTCGTCCTCTTCGCCGAGGGGCAGAAACGCGTCGCCGCCTTCGGTGATGCCCAGCCTGAGGTCGCCGTCAAGCGCATCCAGGTCCTCGCCGCCCACGGGGAAGGCGTACTTGAGCGAAATGGCGTTGTACACGTCCACCGACGGCGTGATGGAGCCCACAGGGTTGCCCTTCAGTACGCGCTTGAGCAGGTTCTCCACTGAGCTGCGCGCACCCTTCTTCGTCTTGAACTGCTGGTAGGCCTCGCGCCAGGCGCGCACGGGCTCGTTTTCGGAGATGGTGTTGCTGGTGAGATAGCTGTTCGCGTGCTCGTTCGCCTCGTGCAAAAGCTTTGCGATGGCGGCCGCGTCGTCGGGCGGTATCGCGCTCGCTGGCTTCATGCCGCGCGCCACCATGATGCCAATTGAGGCGTGGGGGAATAGCTCCCAAAATGAATCGTCCGCAATGAATTTCTGCATGGTGTCCTCCTTACAAAAAAGCATGCGACCTCCCTCGTCTTCTCAGGCCTAACGATGAGGGTGCGCATGCTTTGCGTCTCGATCTACCCGGCGGCAGATAATTCTCTGAGATTTGTTCGGCAGGGTACTACGCTTGGCGGCGCTGGTCAAGGTGGTATTTGCTGGTGGCGACCCGGCCCCGTGGAGGCTTTGCGTCATATATCACCAGATCAGGCACCGTATTTTCTCGCTGAAACTCCATGGTCTGTTCGCTTGCGCAGCCGGTTATTCTGTGCGAACATGTGTTCCCTATGAAGGAATGCGGCGTGCGGAAGAAGGCGGGGCGTATGGCGACGGCGACAGCAACAGCAACAGCGACAGTGGCGGATGCAGGTGCAATCTATGAGACGTTCGGCGGGTGCGTGATTGGCTCGCCGGGAGGCATTGACATGCACCGCGTGATTCTCCATTCGGACATGAACGCGTTTTATGCGAGCGTTGAACAGGCCGAACGCCCGGAGTTGCGCGGGGTGCCGCTGGTGGTGGGCGGGCATGAGGAAACGCGCCACGGCATTGTGCTGGCGAAGAGCGCCCAGGCCAAGGCCGCCGGCGTGAAAACGGGCGAGGCGCTGTGGGAGGCGCGCGCGAAGTGCCCGGGGCTGGTGGTGGTGCCACCGCGCTACGACGTGTACCAGCGCTATTCGGCTCTGGCGCGGCGCATCTACTACCAGTACACCGACCTCGTGGAGCCGTTTGGCCTCGACGAATGTTGGATCGACCTCACCGGTGCGCTCGCCCTGTCCACCCGCGCGCCGCTCGATGTGGCGCGCGAGATCAGCCAACGCATGAAAGACGAGTTGGGTTGCACCGTGTCCGTTGGGGTGTCGTGGAACAAGGTGTTCGCGAAATTCGGCAGCGACCTGCGCAAACCCGACGCCGTTACCGCTATCACGCCGGAGAATTACCAGCAGCTGGTGTGGAAGGCACCGGTGGGGGAGCTTCTCTACGTGGGGCGGGCGACGCGCGCCAAGCTGCATTCGTCGGGCGTCGACACCGTGGGGGACTTGGCGTGCGCCTCGCCCGAACTGTTGCGTCGTCGGTTGGGGAAGGTGGGCCTCGTGCTGCGCGCCTTTGCACGCGGCGAGGATGCGACGCCGGTGAAGCCTTTCGACCCCACGCGCAACGAGGTGGATCGCACGGTGAAAAGCTTCGGCAACGGACTCACCTGCCCGCACGACATCGTGTGCGCCGCCGACGCGAAGGCGCTCATCTATTTGCTGGCGGAATCGGTGGCGCAGCGGCTGCGTGAGGCGCGCTTTCGGGCATCCACCGTGTCCATTGGCGTGCGCGACGCCCACGACTTAACCAGCTATGGCCGCCAGACCACGCTGCCGCGCGCCACAAACACGACGGGCCAGATAGCGCGTATGGCCTGGGAGCTGCTGTCGGCCAATGAACCGCTCGACGAGGAACATCCCCTGCGCGGCCTGCATGTGCGCGCGTCCAACCTGGAGCCCATGGACGCGCCACAACAGCTTGACCTGGGTTTTGACGCGCGTCGTCGCGTCTTGGAGGACCTGGACGAAACCATTGATGACCTGCGCCGTCGCTTCGGCAACACCTGCATCCAGCGCGGCGTGGAGCTGATGGACGAAAGCCTGCTGGATTTGGACGTGAAGCGCGACAACGTGGTGCACCCGGTGGGCTACTTCTAGTTCTCGCCGTCACCTGCGGAAAGGGCGAAGGGGGAGTGAGCGAACATGGTGCAAGGCATCGCGGGTAGGCGCAAGCGGTATGTGGAAGTGGAAGCCGAGTTTTTGAGCGACGGAGTTATTGTTCCCCGTGCTGTGATGTGGCACGACGGACGGCGGTTTCCGGTGCGCGCGGTGCTGGGCATGCGGCGCTGCGCCTCGCTTAAGGTGGGCGGCGAGGGCGTGCGCTACGACGTGCTGGTGGGTCACGCGCGCACGTTCCTCTTCCACGAGGGCCCGCGCTGGTTCGTGGAAGAGATCGTGCCGGAAGGGGAGGGGCCGGGCGCTGGGCCGGATGCGGCTGCGGGACAGGAGTGCTCCGCAGCACGCGAGTGCTACAGCGGGCACTCGTAGAGGGCAGTGGCCAATGTCGGGTCGATGTGCAGGTAGAAGCGCGGGTACTCGCCCACGCACACAAAGCCGCAGGATTCGTAGAGCCCGCGCCCGCGCGCGTTCGTGGTGAACGTGTCCAGGCGCACGGCCTTCTTTCCCGCCGCCCGGGCTGCGTCAATGCTGGCGCTCACCAGCTGGCGCGCGAACCCGCGACCATGGAAGGCTGAAAGCGTGCCCACCACGTGCAGCACGGCCACTTCGTCGGGGGCTGCGTCCACCTGCCACGCACCCCGCTCGTAGCCTTCGTCCGCCTCGCTGTTCATGATGAGCGCGCACGCAAGCCGCGAGGCACCTTCGGCGCGGGCGGCATCCGGGTCGTCCGCGTCCAGCACGCCAACGTAGGTTTCACCTGCGGCAACCGACGCGCGCAAAAATGCTGGCGAAGGGTGCACGTCGTGCTCCCATAGCACGTCGAAGTCCGCCCCGCGCATCTCGTCAATCATGCGCGTGTAGAGCGCCACCACTTGTTCGGCTTCGTCGTTTCGCGCCTTCCGCACCGTCAGCATGCACGCACCATCCTTACTCGTTTCGTCAGTGAAAGTGAAAATGATACCGCATTTGGGGCGCTTGGTGAGGCGTTGTGCGGGTTCGCCATTCTCGCGGTTTGCTGACGGCAGCGTCACCCCGTGCGTCTTACGCGCGGGTGGGGCGTATACTGCGCCTTGAAACGAACGGACGCGGCAAGGAGGCGCCATGGCGCAGACGGGTATCGCCGCTCAAAGCGGTTCTCTCATCGGCGGACACGTCGCGCTGGTGGCGTGCACGATTTTCTACCTGGCGTGGTGGCTCATCTTCTTCAACCCGCGCGCGCCGAAGGCGACGGGTGTGCTGTACGGCATCGGCGTCGGGTGCATTGTGGTGGCGGCCGTGGTTGGCATAGCGGGCGTGGTGCTGGCGGTGCGGGGAATTGGCGGCCTGGCCCCGTCTATGACGCGGGGCGTGCCCGTGTTGGCCATCGCGGCGGGAGGCGTGCTGGCGTATATCGCGCTCGTGTTCGTGACAACGCGCTTCTTCCACCGTCCGGTCACGACGGAGCTCATCCTGTTCACCGCGTGGCTCACGCTTGAACTGGCGGTACTCGACGCGCTCTACGGTGCAGGAGCCCTGGGCGCGTTGGAGGCGGCGCTGCTCGCAGTGCTGGTGGCAGTAGTGATGGTAGGCTGCCTCGTCTGCTACATCTTCTACTTCAACCTCGCCCCCTTCCCCTCCTTCATAGCCGGCACCATCCCCCTCGCCGCCGTAGGAGTAACCGCCGCCATCCTGGCCACCGCTATTGCGCTAGCGTGAGGCGACGCGAAGCGTAAACGCGTTCGAGGTGCTCCTGAACAGGCATGACAACCACTGGTTGGCAGAAGAGATGCGAGAAAAGCATCCGGAGGTTGGTTGCGGCGGCCGCACTTTGCGTGCATGCTGTGAGTGAAAGCTAAAGCAGCGGGCGAACGAGAGGGGCGCGATCATGGGATTCCGAGAGAACCTTCAATATTTGCGTGGAACGCGCGACATGAGTCAAACGGAGTTGGCGCAGCTACTTGGCGTGAGCCGTCAGTCGGTGGCGAAGTGGGAAGCCGAGAAGAGCTATCCCGAAATGGATAAGCTTATTGCCATCTGCGATCTCTTCGAGTGCACGCTGGACGAGTTAGTGCGCAGGGATTTAACGGGGAGCAAAAGCGAACTTGTTGTGCGTGAAGCTGGGGCGAAAGTCAACGCTGAAGTTGCGCGCGAAGACGAAACCGAGGACGAAACTGCGCCTGAGGTTGAGCCAACCGCCAACGTCACGTCTACTGATACCTGGGGCTATGACGAACACATGCGCCGCCGCGCGTGGGATTATGCTGTTGGTTTGGCGGCGGTTGTGTTGTCGATAGGGGTGGGGCTGTTCGTTTCGCACTCTGACCTGGTCACAGGGCTGGTGCCGTTCTTTATTGCTATGGGTGCGGGTGTTGGTGTGGCACTTCTTCTCATGGTGCCGGGCTATACAGGGCATCAACTATTTATGCGTGAGCACCCGCGCATCGAGGACTTCTACACGGCCGAGCAGAAATCCGAAGCACGTCGGAGGAAAGCATTTGGTATCGCAGGTGGGGTTGTGCTGGCGATTGCAGGTTTGAACATGCCGGGGTTGTTCAGTGTGTTCCATATGCAGACATTCTCATCGCTGGGGTTGTTTCTGTGTCTGGCGGCGGCTGCGGGATTACTGGCGTACGCCATCATGATGGATCATCGCATCGACGTGACCCGCTACAACGCCGCCGCTCCCACGATGACCGCCGAGGACCACTAGGCAGGGAGTAGTGGAGAGCAGCCACCCGCGCGAAAAAGTGTGACGCGCTTCGCGCTACCGATTACGCCAAGGGACATTCGGCTTCCTAGCATTATGACGAGGGCATTCGCTCAGGATGACAGAGAGGCGCTAGCTTCGTGTCGCGACTCCGAGTGCTCAGGATAGCAAGGTTACGAACGCGCTGATTCTTGTTCCCGGAGTATGCAGGCGGTGAGATACGCGGCGTCCCTGATGCAGTCGTTGCAGGTGCAGAGGAGGTGGGTTGTGGTGGTGCCTTTGAGTTCGGGGCAGAGGGTGGAGCCGTTCTTTTCGCGGAAAGCGGTAACCAGCTGGCGCACCAGGTGGTAGGTGGCCGCTTTGCTCGTGCGCTCGGCAATGCCGCTGCTGTTGGCCAGCCCCAGAATGAGCGCGCCGCCCGTGAGTGCGCCACAGGTTTCGGTGAGGCCGCCCAGACCAGCCCCGAGCGCCTCGGCTGCGCGGAAGCAAGTATCCTCATCAGCCCCAACGAGCGGCGCGAGTGTGCAGGCAACACACTGTGCACAGTTGCATTTTGCGGCATGCATCTCGACGGCCTGCGCGGCGAGCGCTTCGGGATCGATCGGTTCCATGGACTCCCCTTCTTAATAGGTATAGCCATCATAGCAAACTGCAAGGCTCCGGTTGGCGGATAGCGGGGCTATAATGGCGGCATGTTTTGGAGAAAGGGAAATGTTCATGATTGTGCTTGCTGTTGTTCTTGCGCTGATCGCGGTGCTGGTAGTGGTGTTGGTGGTGAATGCGGTGCGCCTGAAGCCCACGCCGGTGGGCGACCCGCTGCCGCCCTCTGACGTGCGTGGCGATGACGCGGCGGTTGCGCGCTTCCAGGAAATGCTGCGTTGCCCTACGGTGTGGGACTTGCGCAACCCCAACGCCGACCGCTCCGCGTTCGACGAGTTCGTGCCGCTCTTGCGTCGCCTGTACCCGCGCGTGTTCGACGCGCTTGAACTGGAACTTGTCGACGGCTACGGCATCGCGCTTCTGTGGAAGGGCGCCGACCGCGACCTTGCGCCTGTGGTGCTGATGGCGCACCACGACGTGGTAAGCGCGAACGCGGACGAGTGGACGCACGACCCCTTCGCGGCTGAGATCGCCGACAACGCCATCTATGCGCGCGGCGCGGTGGACACGAAATGCATCTGGGCGGGCCTGCTGGAAGCGACCGAGAAACTGCTGGCCGAGGGCTATGTGCCGCCGCGCGATGTGTATCTGTTCTCGTCGAATACCGAAGAGGACGGCGGCGACACCACGCCGCACTTCGTGCAACTGCTGCAAGAGCGCGGGCGCGTGCCGTATATGGTGCTTGACGAGGGTGGTGCGGTCATCGACAATCCGCCGCTTGGCATACAGGGCCAGTTCGCCGTCGTGGGCGTGGCCGAAAAAGGCATCTTCAACACACATATTACTACGAGCGCAGAAGGTGGCCACGCAGCTACGCCGTCGCTCAAGGATGCCACGGCGAAGCTTATCTCCGGTCTTGACGGGCTGCAAAAGAACCCGCCCACCTCGAAGCTGTCCGCCCCGGTGGCGGCCATGCTCCGCGAGTTGGCCGCGCGCGGCGGCTTCGGGTTGCGTCTTGTGTTCGGCAACCTGTGGCTCTTCCGGCCGCTTGTCATTCGCATCATGCAGGGCAACTCCGAGACGGCCGCCATGGTGCGCACCACCTACGCGCTCACGCAGCTTGAGGGCAGCCCGGCGCACAATATTATTCCGAAGCGGGCGCGCGCCACGGTGAACGTGCGCGTTGACCCTGGTGAGACGGTGGACATAGCCACCCAGCGCATCAAGGATCGCTTCGACGATCGCACCACCTACGAGTTGTTCGAGGTCAGTGAGCCGTCACCCATCGCGCCCTTCGACGGCGACCCGGCGTTTGACTACCTGCGCCGCGTCATCGCGAGCGTGTACCCCACGGCCGGCATCGCGCCCTACGTACAATCCAGCTGCTCCGACGCGCGCCACTTCCACCGCGTGTGCTCGCGCACGTACCGCTTTGCGGGCATCTTGTTCGCGGGCGATTCGCGCTCGCGCATCCATGGGCAGGACGAACGCTTGGATGTGGACGCGTACCTGCGCGGCATCGGCTTCTACACGGAATTCATTCGTCACCTCAACCTGCTGGGAAAGTGAGACACCATGGCTGACACGAAAGCACCCGCCACTGCGAGTGCAAGCACCGGCGCGACCGCGGGCGCAAACACAGGCGCGCCGCACGGCAAGTTCTTCTTCGGCTGGTGGATAGTGGCAGGCGGCCTGCTCATCATGGCCACCTGCTACACGGTGTTTGTGAACTGCATTCCGCTCTTCCAGACGCACATCGTGCGCGACCTGGGGCTTACGGTGGGGCAGTTCAACACGGGCGTGTCCATCACCACGGTGGTGGCGGTGTTCGCATCGCTCGTCATCGGGCGGCTTACCGACAAATGCTCGGCGCGCGTGCTGGGCACGGTGACGGTGCTCACCAGCTCAATTGTGCTGGTGGGGCTCTCGTTTATCACGGCCGTGTGGCAGCTGTATCTGCTGTGCGTGGTGGCCGGCATGGTGGTGGTGGCCGGCACGCGCCTTTTGGTGTCGGTGGTCATTTCGAACTGGTTCACGCTCAAGCGCGGGCTGGCGGTATCCATTGCGCTGTCGGGTTCGGGCATTGGCGGCGTGCTGCTTTCGCCCGCCACCAGCGCCATGATTGAAGCGTCCGGCTGGCGCGCGGCGTTTCTGCTGCTGGCAGTGGTGTGCCTCGTGGCGGCGCTTCCGCTGGTGCTGGCCACGTTCAGCACGCGCCCGAGCGACCGCGGGCTTCTGCCTTACGGCGCAGGCCAAGAGGAGTAGACGAAGGCCGATCGTTCGCCCGACAAGCCCGTCACCGTATCGGTGGGGTGGAAAACCCTGCGCAAAAGCGTCGCGTTTTGGCTGCTCGTTGTGGGGTTTGTGGCCATGGGCATCACGAACGGCTGCATCATCACGAACTCTATTGCCAACATGACCAGTGTCACCGTGGGTGGCACCGAGGTGGTCACGGGTGGACACTCCACCCTCTGGGCCGGCAGCGTGTGGTCGTTCTACCTGGCCGTGGTCATCGTGGCGAAGGTGGCGCTCGGGGCTATCTATGACCGTTGGGGTATGCGCACGGGCACCATCCTTGGCACTATCACGTCGGCGCTGGCTGGCGTCATGTTGCTGTTCCCGACCACCGACTGGGGCCCCATTCTGGCCTGCCTTTTCTTCGGATTCGCCACGTGCATGGGCACGGTGGCGCCGCCCATCATGGTGGTGAAGGAGTACGGGAAGAAAGACCTCGGCACCATGACGGGTATCGTGACAGCGTTTGAACTGCTGGGAGCCGCGGTGGGCGCGGTGCTGTCGGGCGTGATGTTCGACGCATTTCTGTCGTTCGCGCCGGTGTGGATCATGGTGATTGTGGCCAGCGTGGTCATGGGTGTGGCGCTGCTTGCGTCCATCCCCGCCGCGCGTCGCCTGGTGGAGCGCCGCCGCGCCGAGGGCGCGCCGGAACTGGACGCGGAAGGGTTCGAAATCGCGGCATAACGCGTGCGCCCCGGGCGTGTGGGCGTGCCGTGCACCCCGCGCCGCACGCCCGCGGGGCGCTGTCGCCGCGCGCCCACACCCCGCGCCGCAACCTCCTTTCGAAAACCATCATTTGTTCGAACAACGCTGCCGCGGTTGCTGGTATGATGGCAACGACACAAGCGAGCGCATCTACAACTGATTCGAGGCACAAGATATGGCATTCGTCCATTTGCATAACCATACCGAATATTCCCTGCTCGACGGGGCAACGCACGTCAAAGACATGGTGCGACGCGCGGCTGACCTGGGCATGCCAGCGGTCGCCATCTCTGACCACGGCGTGATGTCGGGCGTGCCGGAGCTTTGCGACGCGTGCGACGCCGTGGAGAAGGAAACGGGCAAGCGCGTGAAGCCCATCTACGGCTGCGAGGTGTACTTCACCACCGACGAGGAACTCAAGCGCGATGGCAAGCCGAAGCTCTATCACCTGCTGCTGCTGGCGAAAACCAACGAGGGGTATCACAACCTGTTGCGCCTCGTCAGCGAGTCGCACGTCGACAACTTCTACTACAAGCCGCGCACGACGTTCTCCATGCTGGAAAAGTATGGCAAGGGCATCATTGGCTCGTCGGCCTGTATCGCGGGCATCATCCCGAAGCTGCTGGATAACCGCCAGTTTGACGACGCCGTGGCCTGGGCAAAAAAGTTCGCCAGCTGCTTTGAGCCGGGCGACTTCTACATCGAGCTGCAAAACCAGGGCATCCGTACCGACGGCGGCCTCACGCAAAACGAACTCAACCACCAGCTGACCGACGTTGCGCGTGCGGCGGGCCTCAAGACCATCGCCACGAACGACTTCCACTACCTCACGCGCGAGGACGCACGCGCCCAGGACATCATGCTGTGCATCGGCACGGGCTCGGCTATGAACGATGCCAACCGCATGCGCTTTGAGAACGACCAGTTCTACATGAAGACCGAAGAGGAAATGCGCGAGGCTATGCGCGACTTCCCGGAGGCGTGCGACACCACGGTGGAAGTGGCCGAAAAGGTGAACGTGGTGCTGGAGCGCGACTCCATCTTGCCGCGTTTCCCCTTGCCCGAGGGCGAAACCGAGGAGAGCTACTTCCGCAAGCGCGTACAGGAAGGCCTGGTCAAGCGCTATGGCGACCCAGTGCCGCAGGACGCGCAAGAGCGCGCCGAATACGAGATGAGCGTCATCATCCAGCAGGGCTTCCCGGCCTACTTCCTCATCGTGCAGGAATACATCGAATGGGCGCGTAGCCAGGGCATTGGTGTTGGCCCGGGCCGTGGTTCGGCCGCAGGCGCTATCGTGGCGTACGCCATGGGCATTACCGACCTTGACCCGCTGTCCAACGGCCTGCTGTTCGAGCGCTTCCTGTCGCCCGAGCGCGTGGAGATGCCCGATATCGACGTCGACTTCGAGGATGAACGCCGCCAAGAAGTTATCGAACACATTAAAGAAGTGTACGGCGAAGACCACGTATCAGGCGTTATCACCTTCGGCAAGCTCCAGGCGAAAAACGCCGTGCGCGACGCCGCGCGTGTGCTGGACTACCCCTACAGCACGGGTGACAAAATTACGAAGATGATTGGTGATGAGTTGGGCATCACCATTGACAAGGCGCTCGACACGAACCCCGACCTCAAGAAGGCTTACGAAACCGAAGAGGACGTGAAGGCTGTCATCGACGCCGCGAAGTCCATCGAAGGTCACGTGCGCGGCGAGGGCGTGCACGCATGCGCCACCATCATCTGCCGCGACCCCATGAGCGACCACGTGCCCATGAAGCGCGACACCAAGGGCGGCGGCATCATCACGCAGTACGATGGCCACTACACGCCGGAGTTGGGCCTGCTGAAAATGGACTTCCTCGGTCTACGTACGCTGGGTGTGCTGTCGCGCGCGTGTCGCAACATTGAGGCGCGCTACGGCACGAAGGTTATCCCCGAGGAAATTCCCATCGACGACGAGGGTGCCTTCGAACTCATGCGCTCCGGCAACATGGACGGCCTGTTCCAGGTGGAGGGCGCGCTGTACG